>Ga0099850_1000013_pt1 | contig 63451 bp, 72 predicted proteins | sample CB_VirMetaG_5_FD_79182 | JGI IMG/M metagenome (GOLD analysis project Ga0099850, IMG submission 79182) | Freshwater to marine saline gradient viral communities from Chesapeake Bay - CB_1508_1D Viral MetaG | ecosystem: Environmental > Aquatic > Marine > Coastal | place: USA: Chesapeake Bay... | reverse complement strand
CTTCTCGCCAACTGCCATCGCTAACCCCTTTTGCTAAAGAACACGCGAAACGAAACCAAGTAATTGTACCAACTAGCTCGCCGTCTTGCTCCCCCAAGGAAGCCCCCATCGCTCGGCGCATACCGGGCCATATCCGACCGAAGTGCTCTCGTCGGTCGTCAACTCTCTGCCGCAAAAGCAGCAGAACCCCGATCGCCTTCCGTGCGTCGCCGCGAACTCAATCGGGTCATCCGCGAACTCCGCGACGATCCCTGCGATTGCGTCCGTGCAATCCGCGCTCCGGTGGAGCAAGTCGCTGTCAAGAAGCCGCCCGAACCAAGTCCGCTCTCCAAACGCTCCCGGCGACATGACGTTGACGGCGCCGGGAAACTTCGACCCCGATCCGGCAATGGTAAACAGAAGCTCATGCTCGTTGTGCCGAATGGTGATGCGGGGACGCTTCAGTCCGCCTTCCGCCGCCGTGTCAAAGAGCTGCGAGATTCTGGCGTGCGACCCCGGCTTGAGCATATCGCCGCCAGACGAAACGCTTGACGCCTTGCGGCGGTTGTCGAGGACAAGCTTGTGCGCCCAGAACCATTGAGACTCCGAGAGCCTGCCCTTTGTGTCGAAGGACGTAATCAAACTCTTCGGGAACTCCCCTGGAACTGCACGCAGTTCGGTAATCGCCGCTACGTCGTCCATGTCGGTCAAAATGACCTTGCCGTCGCGGGGATTCGTGAGTTGTCGCTTCTCGATCGTCTTCATGTCCATCTCCAAAACTGAAACTACTTGGAACGCGGATTCTTAAAACACTTCGCAAACTCTGCCGAGTGATGGTGAAGTACCGGCTCGACCTTCAACGTGTAGTAGCTGGTGAACGATTCGTCGTGATAGTCAAACCCGGCATAATGGCAATACTCGTGCCCTGCCGTCGCCAGCATCTCCCATTTATGCCGAGTCGTTAGCGACCATCTGGAAATCCTCTTCTCGTATCCCTCCTCTCCCGTCTCAAACGGATTGATATAGAACACGCGGCCATTGACAGCATCCCTGTCGTACTCTGCGACTCGGTCTGGATCAAAGATGAACCCAACCGAGAAGTCAAGCTGCTCGTCGAACAGCTTCCAGATAAGGAGCATGATGCGAGTCCAACTTAACGCGACGCTCCGAGCGTAACGGTTGAATTCATCCGGCGCGTATCCCATCGGAGTCGCGCCTTTGAACGAGTTTTTGAGGATGAACTCATGTCCAAGCGAAGAGACCCTGACAGCCGTGGCCTTGACTTGCTGAGAACTGCTCGCAGCAATCGCAACCTGCCTGCGGAAGTCCGCCTTCGGCAAATGCTCAATCAGGAACGCCATTTCCGCCCTTGCGTCAACGCCGTCGGGGATGGTGAGCCCAAGCTTGTCGCCAGCATAAACCGTAACCTCTGGGTCCTTCCGGCGAAGAGACGACGAAGTGTCAATCGCAATCTCCTCAATGAAACAATTGAGTTCTTGCTGGTATTGATACTTCATCGAGTCCCGCGACGACTGGAGTACGATTACGGAGTCCTGGCTCAACTCGACAATGACGTCCTTCGCTGCCCTGATCGAGCGGCGAAACATCGGCTTCCCGTCAATCCTGACTAGCAGCCGACCGTCATCCTCCGGGGACTCCATGTCTGCGGCGAAGACCTCGCCCCAATCATAAGTCCTGACGTTCTCGCCGACGTCCCTCTTGCAATGGAGGCGAGTTCCATCGACCGTCAATGAGCCTTGCCAGTAGCATTCGTCTGCGAACCTGTCGAACATCGCAATCAGACTCGCCTTCACCGCGCCGTCAATGACGACGGTACTCCTCGTCCCCTTGAGCATCGGAATTTCGTCAATCTCGTACTCCGCGCCTCTTCCGAGTACGGCAAACGTGCCCGTCTCGATCTGGTACGAGTCGTGGCAAAAGTACAAAATCTCTTTTGCCTTGCCAAATCCGCCAACCGAACCGGCCGCCTTGGCGCTTCCGCCGAGTGCCAGCAGCTTATCGACGAGAACGTCACGCGACATCGGCTCCCCGTTGTTGGCGACGGTCAATACGGTCTTGTCATGTCCGTCAATGACCTTCTCTTCAATGCCGACCTCGATAGACGAAGTCCTTGGCGCGTCCATGCAGTTCTGCATGAACTCTCGGACGATCGCCCATTGCCAGCATCCGTAGTCGTTCTTCGCCTTTGCAAAGAACTCCGGACCAATTGTGATGTGTGCCATCTTGAACCCCTAACTGCACGCTGGAAACAAAACTACGCCTGTCTCATTACTGAGACGCTACATCCACGACGGCCATGACGCGCGACGCGCCCGGCCCCGCGCTCGATTCGTGCTTAGCCTGTCGCGGTATTCGCACGCCGCAACCATGCCGGTCTCAAACGCCTCAAGCAGAAACGCCAACTTCTCCCGCCGACTCTCTCGGACATAAACCGTCGCCTTCGCGAGTACGTGCGGCCCGTTGCCCATCGTCACCAAGCCGTTGTCTTTCAGCGACCATCCGTAGGTGCGGTCTTCCCGCCCCGCCTTTCCCCGGCTGATTCCGAGAGTCTTCACGCACCAGCCAAACCGCTTTGTGTAGTAGAGGTCGAACATCAGCATGTGCCCTTTCGAGTCCCTTGCGATCGGGTCCTTCGCATTCGGCTGAGGGAATATCAAGTCGTTCTTCAATACGCCCTTCAACTCGAAGCCGTTAATCGTCACGTTCATCTGTACTCTCCTGCGGAAACTGATGTCAAAACAAAAAGGGGCGGCCGGACTGCCGACCGCCCCTGTAACGTCACGCACGCCAGATCAGCCAATGACCTTGCGTAGCGCATCCTTGAACGCTTCGACTCCGTTCTTCTCGATGGCATCGAGGATCAACTGCGCCTTGTGCTTCTGGAATTGAAACGGAAACCGCGACTCCGGATCACCAAGTATCATCATCGGCTTGCCGTTCCATTCGGACATCGTGACGCCGACCAGCTTCTTCTTCGTCGTCGCCTTCTTTACTGCTTTCTTCGCCATCGCTAAATCTCTCTGTCTAAGCTGTGAAACAAACAAAACGAACCGTAACGACACGCACTGACGCCCCTAGCTGGTGACTCGCTTCTTGCCGAAGATCGAATGCAAAGCCCTCAAGCCGGTCTCAGCGCTGCCATAGTTCAATGCAACGCTGAAGAAGTTGTCTCGCTTCGTGCTCTTGTAGTTGCGAATCGTGAGGATCGCATACTCCTCATCGTCGTCCGCAAAGATGATGTGCCACCAGAACGTGACCTTGCCGTCACTCGAACGCTTCGATCCATCTTCCGGACTGCCGAGCGCTGCAACCAGATCGGCATACGAGACGTCGTTGATGCCCGCAAACCGAGACGACCCGCCGCAGTTGAAGTGCCAATGCTTGCGAAACTCTTCGACGGCATCCGCTTCGGTAAGCTCATCCGCTTCCCATTGCTCGCAAGGATTGTCGGTTGCCTTGACGACGCCATCCTTAAACAGGCGGAACAAGTGATTCTGATTTAACATTTGAAAACTCCCTAGATAACGGTGAAACTGAAACCGAACGACACGCACTGGCGGACTGCTACCGGCGACCGTACTTGAAGGCCGATTCCGCCGAGTCATATCCGTACATCTCGCGGCCTGCCTTCAACAGATACCATCGGCCGTCATTCATCCATCGGTAGAAGATGAACTCCCGCTTGCCGATAACGACGCCCACAAAGTCGCCATCCTTGGCCGGAAACTGCTTGCGGTCGATTTCATGTTCCTTCATGTAGTCAACCGCGAACGACTCTTGTACGCGAAACGCGCGGCCGCTCTTGCCGACCGCATCTCGCATCTCGTCCGCAACGCCCTTCATGCTCGCGGTCTCGACTCCGCTGCGGAATCGCTGGATGTGCTTGCACATCCGTTCGGGATTGAAACGCCACGCAAGGCAGGAGCACATAAATCCGCTCGGACTCGTATGCTTCTCGACCCGTCGGATTTCATATCGGTTGCCAGCGCTTCCCCGAACCCTTGTTTTCTCGCCGATTGCCAGCATGTCATATCCCCTTGTCATAAACCGCCCAACTGCACGCATTGCCGTCGGGCTAAAACGAAAGCGGCGGCCGGGAAAACCCGACCGCCGCTTAACCGAACTAACTAACCCTGCCGAACGACACGCACTAGCCGACGCGGACGATTGCGTCGGCCGGAATGCGGAGACGGCGGACCTTCTCGCCCTTAACGTCACGCACGTCGATCGTGCGCGCCCGGCGGAACTTGAACTCCGTGTCCTTCGTTTCGACTACGCAAACCTCCTCACCTTGGACGAAACTCATCGCACGGAAGTTCTTGGTGTTCCCGCCGATCGTGCGAATCGTAACCGTGACGTCGGCCTTCTCTCGGCTAACTTCACCCAGTTCCGGTTCGGGAACTCGGTAGGTGTGCCGAGGGGAGTGCTCAGCAGCAGCAGCATCATCATCCGCCGCTACGTACTCTCCGACTGTGTCGGCGTCCTCTCCGACGAGTTCCTCGCGGCAAGCGAGGAAGTACTTCACGCACTTCTTGTACGTCGTGAACGCCTCTTCCGTGAGTTCATCCGTGATCTGCGGCTTCGTGACCGTGCCGTCGATCGTCAATTGGCCCATAACGTCACGCACTGCGGCATTGTCGTCCCACAAGTAGACGGGGCCGACGTCGTCGATCTTCTTGGCGCGTCGCGATTCCGGATTGCTGGACAAGTGGAATTCATGCGGCGCGAACTCTGCGGCGAGCCGTTCGATGATGCCATCGCGGGCGGAAACGACACTCACTGCGGTCTCAGTCTTGGTCATCTTGTCTTCCTTCTTGCTCTTGGACTCGGAAACGGTAACGGTAGCGGACGACTTGGACTTGGAACTCATCTCATTCCCCTTCTTGGACTTGGACTTGGAAACGGAAACTTCACTCACTTCGGACTTCTTGCTCTTGCTCTTGCTGGCGTTGTACTGCGCGACTTTATCGACGACTTGCTGCGCCGTCTCGCCACAGATGATGTCTTCAATCAGGAGGTCGAGGTCGTAACTCAACTCAAAGGCGTCCTCTCCCTCGCCGAATTGAAACTTGCCGATCGACTTTGCAAATGCTTCAATGTCGCGGCCTTGCGATTGCGAACTCCACTCATAGAAGTTCGGGCCGCCCGATCCTTCGTTGATAACCGTCCCGACCTTCTTGCCGTCGAGGTAAATGCTCGCACTGAAGCAATCAGTCTCGCGGCTGAGCCGTTTGTTTACCTTGACCGCCTTGACGGTGAGATTCATCGCATTGACGGTGCCGCTGCTGCTCTTGGTTGCCTTTGCCATCGCTGTAATTCCTCGCATAGAAAACTGAAAACTAAAAACGAAGCGACGCGGGGATAACGCCCCGCGTCGCTGAACTCAAACAAAGCCTCCGGAACTTCACGCACTGACGACCTTGACGATTCCGTCGGCCGGAATGCGAAGCGTGCGGACGATTACTCCGTCTGCCCTTTCCTTCGCGTCGATGATCCGAGCACGCCGGTAACGACACGCATCCTCGGTTACGACTACTGCGAACTCCCCGTCCGTCTTGTAACTCCTCGCATAGAGGTGCTTGATGTTGCCGCCGATCGTACGAAGCGAGAGGCGGACGTTTTTCTGTCGATCCGTAACTTCAACCATCTCCGGCGAAACGACACGCACTTCGCTGACCGGGATGCTGACGAATTCGACGACGACGCGGTTGCTGCTGTTGCTGCTGGACATAACTGAAACTCCTCGCAAAGAAACTGGAAACTGAACTTTGGCTGTCATCATCAGGCAACCGATGCCAAACGGTTGCATTACCCGCGATACGTCACGCATGGCGGGCAATTCGATTTTAAGTTCGATTCTTCGCTAGTATGCTATCGGTCCCGCGCGCCGTAGCGCGTTCGGATAACCTCTAACCTACGCCTCACAAGTGGCCTCAATGAGTTTCGTCTTGACGGTGAATGCTGGCGACTATCGCGATTCGTTCGTTTCCGCGAACTGCACGCACTTCCTTGTCGTTTTTCCGAACATCCCCTGCCGTAATGATGCGACTTGAGTTTCGACCGCTTTGCCCAACCAGGAAACGTCACGCATATCGGACACCGCGTATCTCATGCGATGTTGCGAATGCCCTGTCTTGTCTACGTGGACTGCTTTCCCGGCCTACCGCGCTGTCATATCGTTCAAGTCGTCGTCAAGTTCTTTTGGGCGTTATGGCGATCCGGTGGATCGTTGGGGTCCGTTTCTTTCCTGTGGAAGTCGGCGCTTTTCATACCCTCTTGCCATGTTGCCCGTCCCGATGGGACGTTGGCTGAACTCAACTCATTGAAGAGTAGGTCTACTAGCTTTGTGAACGTCACCTCGACTACTAGGACAACTTGGTCCGGTCATCTTTGGCCTGCGCTTATCGGTGCTTGATTCGTTCCGGATCAAGTGGTGATAGGTACGCTCGGCTCTGCCTGCCCTGGAATTGCTTTCATACCCGAAAGGGTAATCCCCGCTCTTCAAAGGCTTTTGCAACGGGTCGTGTCTGCGGTTGGCTAGCCCGCGACTTATATCGCACTAACTGCACACATGTGCGGCCGTTTCGGTATCGGTTTACGCGCTTCCTGCGGAATGCGGGGAAGCTTGCTACGATGCGAAACGTCACGCACTGCGGGGTGCCGGTAGCTTGAATGCTGCGAGATAGGCGCGCGGGGAGAACCCCGCGCGGGGGCGCCGTTTGCGCCGCGCCCGTTGTCGGCTGGTGACGTCTCGGATTAAGAAAGAGCGAATCGGGTTGAACCCCGATTCTACCCTTAAAGTAGTCGCTTGTAAATACGTGTACGGATGTACCCCTACCTGGCGGGGGGTATGGGGGCCTCCCCCCTGGATGGGTGGTGCGGAATTCCGGCCGGTCGGCGTAGCTTTCGGATTCGGCCGATCCGCCCCTAAACTCATTCCATACGCGGAAGCTTGAAAACGCGGGATTTTCATATCCGGCGTGCTGTTACGCGAGTCTCATTACTGAGACGGCCGGATTGCCGCGCGTACCGACCGCCTGACGGCCGCGTAGAGCACGCAGAAAGGGAATCCGGCTCGGAAGGCGTCCGGATGGCACAAAGCGTGCGAGAGGGGCCATTACGCTCGCGTGGCGAGGCTATAGGGCATTGGCGTCCGGTACGATCCGGAGTCGGCATCGTACCTCAAGCGTCTCGCCGTTCGTCGTGACGACTCGGCAAACGATCGTGTAGAGGTCGCCTGCGGTCCCGCCGTAGACCGTGTACTGCAACCCTTCATTCGCGGCAACTGCGACTCCGTCTACCGTCACCTGGGAGCCGTTGGCTGCCACAGAGCTTATCGTCAAGTCGCCGGTGCTGTCGATTGCGCCGAGTGCGTTGCCATTGGCATCGTTTCCGGTGACTGTCGCGATCGTGTCCCCTGCGGCAAGTCGGTCGCCAAAGTCGCAAAGGTAATTGATCTGCTCGGTTGCCGCCTTGTCGTTCGTCTCGCGGGCAAGCACGCTGTTCTGCTCAGACATTCAATCACCCTCGGTATAGCCGACCTATCGGCCTGGAAGTGCTCACGCGACCAACCGCATTCGACTTGGCAAGTCTACCACATTCCTTGCTGACGTGAACTCTGCCCGGCGCCCGCCCGGCCGCGTACCGCCCGGCATTGAGAGACACCCAAAGCCCGCTCGGATCAAACAGGAAAACGAACGTGCCTGCCGACGCAAACTCAATCGCTCCTACCGTCAGCTCGGCCGACGCCGTGAACGTGCCCGCTGAATACGACGCCGACCCGACAAACACCACCGCGCCCGAAGTGAGCGAAGCCGTCGCCGTAACCGCCTCGACATACAGCGCCGACCCGTCAAAGGAAACCGCTCCAGCAACGAGAGAGGCTGATGCCGTGAACGTGCCTGCATCGAACGTCCCTTCGCCCGCAAACTCAATCCCGCCTGTCGTCAACGAGGCCGTCGCCGTGAACGTACCTGAGTCAAACGTGGCCTCGCCCTGGAACTCGACTGCGCCGATCGACACGTCAGCCGATGCTGTCATTGTCGGATCGGCCGACGTCCCGCTGCCGACAAACTCAACCGGGCCTATCGTAACGGCAGCCGACGCAGTAAACGTGGGCGACTCAAAGCTGGCCTCGCCGTCGAATGCAATGCCGCCAACGGACAGATCGGCCGACGCGGTGAACGTACCTGAGTCAAACGTCGCGTCTCCGGCGAACAGCAGGCCCGCCACTTCAAGTGCGGCCGTCGCGGCAAACTCTGGGACCGTCGTCGTTCCAGTGCCCTCAAAGACAATGCCAGCAATAGACAGCGTTGCCTCACCAGCGTACGTCGGCTCCGTAAACGTGCCGGACCCCGCGAACTCAACTGGACCGACGCCAAGACCTGCCGTTGCAGTAAACGTAGGGTCGGCCGAAGTGGCAGACCCCGCGAACGTGACACCACCAATCTCTATGGCTGCCGAACCGCTGTAGGTCGGGGCAGTGAATCCCGCTGAGCCTGAGAACGTGACGCCGCCAGCCCCAAGAGCGGCCGATCCGGTGTACGTGCTCGTCGGCGGCACGAAGTCGCCGAGGATCATAACCGCTTCAAAGTTGTACTGGTCGATGTAGACGTCAACGTCGTCGCTCGATCCGAGCTTCACGACATAGCAGTCCTTCGCCATTCCCGAACCGGGTCCACCATACGTGATGGTCTGAAGCGACCATGTCGAGTCACCGCTTCGAGCGACACAATCGTACCCAGAGGATACGGAGTTCGTGCATGCGACCAGCACGTGGGTCGCTCCCGTTCGCAACGTGCTTGGCGTCTTGTTGGTCCACATGTCGTCTTCTGACGCGGACACCGTCAACGATTCTTCGCTGTCGCCCTTCCATTGAAAACCGGAATCAGACTTCAAGTAGCCAATCTCGTAACATTCCTGCGACGCGACCACCTCCTCCTTCACTTCGTACTGGTAGCTTCCATCAACGCCTGAGATGGAGCAGCACTGCGAGTCGAGAAATCGGTCGTCCGAGTCTCCGTACGCCCTGGCTGCCGTCCTGTACTGAGCAGTGGTATTGTTGAAGTGTACCAGCACGACGCCCACGCAATCCGAAGGAGAACCGGAAACAGTGAAGGTGGAGTAGGTGCTGTTCGTTGACGGGGCGCGGGAAACTGGCTCGCTATGACCAACCGCCTCGTCGGTCGTGAAGTAGCCAAGGAAGTTGACGAGCACTGGCTTGTTCGTCCAGGCTATTTCAACAATGTCGTCGCCGTCAGGCTTGACAGCGTAGATCCTGTAACCAAAGCGGCCAAGCGACCGCGAGTTAGACAAGGAGTACGGGTCCCAGGATTGCCCGTTTCCTCGCATCTCAACGCCGCGAAACGTCGAGTCGCCTTCGACGAGGAACAGGGCAATCGCGAGGCTTCCGGCGTCAGAGCCTACGTGACTGGTCAGGTCAATGTCGTGGTACGTCGCCGTCGCCGTCGCCGTAGGCGTAACGTCAACTGGATCATCAAAGAAGGTTGGCATTCAGTCGTCCCCGATCGTGCCTACGCGACCGGAGTGCCGTCAACCGTTATCACAAGCACTCCAGTCAACAGGCTGTTCTGGTAAACGCTAACCAGGACGTCCGTGTAGGCTGCCTCAACGGCGGCTTTTGCCACAGCTCGATCTGCTGCCGTGAACACCCCAGGATCGGCTGCGATCTCATTCCTGACGACCGCCGCCTCTGCAGCTACCTCTGCCATTCTTCTCGAAATCGCGGCGAGCTTGGCCGCCACTGTCCTGACGTTGTCGCCAGTCGCGGCCCGCTTCGACAGATCAATCAAGTTATCGGCCATTACGACCTCCGGACCTTGTCAGTGACTTCTCGTACAATCCGATCGACGGTGATCGGCTCCCTGTCAACCGTGAGTTCGCGAGCGTACCACAGAAGGTGATAGGCCGCGTTTCGAGCATTGCCAAGCGGGAGGCGGTCGAGCACCCTGCCGTACGTGTCACATTCCCATGACCACGGTACGACATCGAATATCCGCCGCTTCTCGTCCTCTTCAAGAGGAACGACGGATGCCACGCCTGACGGATGCGGCATCCCAGGAAGCCGCGATTCCGGCGTCTCAAGGAACGTCAGAACGCACCGGCTCAGGATTCCGACGACATCCTTCACTTCCGCATCGCATTCACTAAAGAGCGGACTCATGGCATGAACCTCTCCCGCCGTGAGTTTCGGCGCGAACGATCCGCCAACAATGACCTGCTTGACCTCAGACATTCGATCGTTCCTTACTGAATCGGCACGGTGATGGTGATGGACGATATCGCAATGACGCCACCGGCAACGATCGTCTTGTTGTCGAACGTCAAGTCCGGAGAGTCAGCCGCCTCTCCAGCGGTCCCCTGGCACAGAGCCGCCGTGTCGCCAGCCGCCCCCTGGTAGCAGCGGAAGTGACCGGCATCACCAGACGCATCCGCGCTCGAATCGCTCGTGATTGAGTTCGCAGTCGCAACGCCAGAAGACGCGGAGCCGAACGCCGGATTCCCGAACGTCGGCGTCCCAAGCAATGTACCGCTGCTTGCATCGCTGACGTTGGTCGGCGGCGTTCCCGTTCTGATGGCAATTGTTGCAGGCGGGGTCCCGCCATCGAATAGATCGACCAGCGCGTCGCACGCGGCGTTTCTCGCGGCAGTCGAAATCTTGAAATTGCTCGCCATGTGTACCTCCTGGTGAACGAGACACTACCAGTGGCGATTATCCAACCATTCAGCCAAGGTTGCAAGCCTGTTTGCCTTGTCTCAGTAATGAGACTGGTCTGCGAGTGCCATCTTTGACCGCGAGCGGTTCATCGACGATGGGATGCAGCGAAGATTGCTGATGCCATCCCCAGCGACAGATCCCCTGATATGGTCAATGTCCTTGTCGTCAGGAATAAGCCTCTTCGTGACTGCCATCCACACGATCCTGTGCAACGCAATCGCCTTCTTCTTGCCGTTGCGGCATATCTCGACAAAGCGATATCGCCCGCGACTGCCGCGATCAGCCTCCCTGACGCTGAGCTTCCTGTCACCTGAGTAGACCTCAGCCTTGACGATGTCAACCGAGAGAGTCCCTTCGATTAAGCGAGCAAGGATGTCCTCATCGGTCAGCCCCTTTCGGGACCGCTCTGTCCAGTCCCGTATGCGATCAACGTACTGTCGAGACGAATCCCAGTACCACCCGCATTTCAGGCACTTGAGCTTGCTCACCGGGCCTCTCTCAAGGACCCCCCAGTGCTCTAACTTCTGACTCCATCGTCCCTGACATAAGCAATTGCCTGGCTTGCGAAACCTTGACATTGACGCCACCTTTCATGTCTTCAATCCAGTCGATCACCGACGCCCCTCTGTTCTTTGAGGCCCACTCCCTGGCGTCCTTGCATCCGTCTGGACACATCGCCCACCGAACGTCAACGCCAAGAGCGCTCGACAACTGAACTGCGGTATGAATCGCCCCGTACTTTCCAGGCCAGCAGTTTGAGCACCCTGGGCAGTCGAGCTTGCACGATTTCAACGTCCCTCTCTTGTGAGGCTTTTCGTCCATTTCGCCGACGACGACTATCTGCGGCTTCTTCGTCAGGCCGTTCCATGCCGTGGCTATCATGTCAGCGCCGCCTACATTGCTGAACCTGCCGATCGTGACTGCGCCGATTCCGGCGAGTGCCGCAACGTCGCTGCCACCCTCAACGACAAACAACGGCCCTGCCGACAGATACCAATGAAGGAGATAGAACAGCCCCTGCTTGCCTCCCTTCTCGGACATCTTCGTTCCGTCACTGAATCGGCGGCAGTATCCAACGAACCTCGCCTTTCCGTCCCTCTGCGGCCATGTCGAATAAACGCCATGCTTCGCGTCAACACCGGCTCCGACGTACAGGCGATCAAGTATCCCAGGCGACAGGCCAAGCCTTTCCGCTTCCTCGGCCCTAACCTTTCCTGCAAGCTTGTGCCGGTACGCCTCCGCACAGCGATTCCTCCATAGCTCATAGTCAATCTTTCTCGGCGGTGGTGCGACGCGCTCAGGAAGCGGATCGTCAAGCTTATGCACCCAGCCGCCCGTCTTGACGGAAGTGCCAGACTCGACCTTCATGCACTTTGCTGCCGTTCCGTCGGCAGTCCGCGTACAGTATCGCTTCTGTCCGCATATCGAGCACGGCTCGGACGCGCTTACCCTAACCCATTTGCTCGCAGTTCGCTCATAAACCATTCGGCTGGTTCCTTTGGTTCAGCAAGCCTTGCAATCGAAAGCGAGTTAAGGTACTCGACGTCGTAGTAGTCAGGGTCAAACTTCTGCTTTGCCCACAGCAGGTTTGACTTGGTCAGCGTCGGCATTAGCGACCCGCCAATACGCACCCTGTCGCCGTGGAATAGTCGATGGCATCCACTGCATTGCCTAACGATCGCTCGCCTGTCATGCCTTCGCCCGCTGCCGCCTACGATGTGCGACATTTCAAGCCTTCCAATCATCCAGTTTCGCCAGAGACCTTCATTTGGTCGCCAGCCGCACGTAAAGCAGAAGTCGAAGAGTCTCGCAAACTCATCGTACATCTTCTTGTCTGCCGACTTTAGCTTTGCCATCGCGAATCTCCTTGAGTCTCGTTGCGTACGTCATTTTCAGCCATCTACGCTGCCTCTCGGTTATGTCTCCGCAGTTGATTCCGGCATTTACAAGCCTGGCAAGCGACTCAAGCTGAGCCTCGGTCTCACTTGTCTTTATCAGGGCCTCTACGATACCAACCGCAGCGCGAACGCACTCGCGTCTCACTTCTTTCTCTGCACGTACTGCGGGTACAGGTCCGCCGTCAGCTTCTTCCATTCGTATCCCTCCGGCATGTTTGGCAGGAACCCCTCCTCCCATGGAGCGACCTTGAACTTTCCTTTGTACATTCCGGCAGCGGCGCTGGCTTTGAGTCCCTTGTTTGCCGACACCGCAAGGCAGTAGTGCCAGTGCTTGATCTTCTCCTCTGGCGTGTCGGCACCGCCAGCCTTCGCCTTCTCTCGCGACACCTCCTTCAATAGCCCCTTCTGGAAAGCAATCTTCTGGCCGCTCTTTCCGCCGCGATGGCCGCATCGTGGACAGTCCGGCCTGCCTGAGTAGATGCAAGTGCAGTTCGTGCAGCAAATCTGCGACGGCTCCTTCTCTGGCTTGGATCGCTTCGTCAGGCTCTCCTTCACGACATTCGATCCGGCGTCGAGCGACCACTCCATGTCCTCGTCGGGGAATCCGTGCATGAAGATTGCGCCGGAATGGTCGATGATGATGCAGTCCTCTTTGCCAGGAAACGGCCGCAGAGCGCGGCCAGACCTTTGACGATACTTCACGATGCTTCGCGACGGAGCAGCCAGGATGATCGTCCCTGTCTGCGGAGAATCCCAACCATACGTCAAGATATCGCAGTTGGTTATTACCTGAATCTCCCCGGCATTGTAGTCGGCAAGGATATCCTCCCGGTCAGCGAGGTCCGTCGTCGCATCAATGTGAGCCGCATTGATCCCGGCCCTCTTGAATGCGTCCCGGCAGTGCATTGAATGCCGCACGTTGCAGGCAAACAGTACGGTCTGCCTGTCGCCGCCGTACCTCTTCCAGTGCTCAACGACGTCGCCTACAAGCTTTGGCCTATTGATTCGCTTGTCAACTTCGTCGTTCTTCCAGTCGCCCGCCGCTATGCCGCATCCGTTCATGTCCGGCGTCTCAGGGGCGTATGCCGTCACCTTTACCAAGTGCCCGGCGTCCTGCAGGTCGCCATACGTCGCAGTCGGCACTAGCTGCTTCCAGAACGGGCCGATCGACGCACCGTTCCCCTTGCTCGGAGTTGCCGTCAGGCCAATGAATACGGGATTGCCAGCCTTCTGCAGCATCTCGTAAATCTTCAGCCACTCGCTTGCCGTCGCGTCGTGACACTCATCTACGATAACAAGATCGAACTTCGCCATTATCATGCTCTTGGCGCGAACTGCGCGGGAGCCGATCGTGCCCTTCGTGCCAACCTGAACGCTGGCGTAGTGATTCTCGCCTCCGCGACTGTTGGCCATGATGATGCCGTGCTCAACGTCGCAGTCGTAAAGATGCGTCGATAGCTGAGTCACCAGCTCTCGACGAGGGGCGATGACAAGGGCTCGCTTGCCCTTCTCTTCGGCCAGCTTGATTAACATGCAAGCCATAACCGTCTTGCCGCTGCCTGTCGGCCCGACGATCACCAAGTTGCGGCAACCGGCCGCGACGGCCGAGCGAGCACGCTCGACCGCCGCAAGCTGGTAGCCTCTTGGTTGCTTGCCGCCTAGATCAATCTCCAGTGCGGGCAACATAAGCGTCGTACTCCTCCTTGGGCATGAATCCGGAATTTCGGCACTCGTTACACTTCTTGCCCTCGCAGGCAGGACAGACGATGTACGGCGCGGCCTTCTCGATCGCGTCAATCGCCGCCTCGAACTTCTCGGTCACGACGGCGAGATCAAACCAGCTTCCCGAAGTGCGACCGGCAGTCTTTTTGATCTGCCTCAGCATCGCTTTCAAGTCGCTTGGAAATTGCTTCCACATTTCCATCGCGAACGCCGACCTGACGTGTGCTGGCGCGACGACAACGGCGTCGTCCTTTGAGCCGCTGTCATCCTCGGCCTCTGCTGCCTCCTCCTTGAGTTCAGCAGCATCGACGGCGGTCTCGATCGCCTGTTCGATCGGCACCCCGGCGACAGCCTTTTTGACGACGTTTCGCTGCTCCATTTTCGTCAACTTTGACATCTGCTTGACGTTGTCCGGAGTGACGTCCACCTTTCCGGAGACGATGGCAGTCTTGGCCTCGGCGCTCAGCTTGCCGAACGACGGCGACCGCACCGCCTTCGCCGCCTCTCCCTCAAGCGTGTGCTTGGCAATGATGGTCTTCGCGTCGTCGGCCCGCACGTAGGTCTTCTTGGTCGCCACTCGAATCGCCTCCCGCAGCGCCGCTTCAGGCGTAGACGCCTTGGACAGCAGCGTGAGTGCCGGTTGGTCGATGTACTGCAGGCAGTCCGGCGTGTCGCCGAACGCCTCGTAAATCCCAATGTACCTGTACGCAGTGGCACGGCTGAGTGCCGTGTACGACTCGACGTACGCTTCAAAGGACGACTCACGGCCCTGCTCCACCAGAAGCTCGCGAGCCTCGTAAAGCTGCTCTCCAACTTCGATGAAGCTTGCGCAGCCAGTGGCAAGCGCCTTGCCGATGGCTTTCGCGAAGTAGTTCAGCTTGCCCTGAGTGTCTTTGTCGAATTCGCTCAGGTCCAGTGTAATCAAACTGCTCATTGTCTTACTCCTCACCTTCGATTGCTTGCTCGCAGGCTCCCGACGGTCGGCAAGCCTCTTCGATAACCTCGGCCACGCCATCCTTCATTACGATATGGCACTCGGCCCCGCTTCCAACACGCTCAACGAATAGCTGGAATCCCCTCTCGGCCGCGTACAGCACGACCTCTTGCAGCGACTCTTCGTCCAGCAGCGAAGCGTCCCTGACGATAATCAGCTTCAGGTTTGGATTGAGCGCCGCTCCAATCGCAATCCCAACCTTCATCTGACTGCTTACGCTGGTCTGGCTGGACAGCGGGAATCCGTTGTACAGCACGACCTTGTCCTCCGTGTTAACCGACAGACCTTCGATCGGCCACTTCGCTTCCGCGATCTTCTTCAGCTTCTTCTCGCGGAGCGTCTCAATCTTCTTGTCCGCCCGCTCAACAAGACCGGCGACGGCCCGGTACTCGTCCCGCTTCGCATTGATTCGTCTCTTTAATGAGACAGCAGCGTTTGTCTCGGAGACTTTGTTAAGCTCAGACAGGATCGGCTCCGTGTCTCGTCGCTCCATCTTCCCGACCTTCTCCACCTGCGACTGGTGAAGCGACTTCTTCGTGTCGAGCACCTTCTTCGCTTCCTTTACGGACGCGCTGACTGCCTTCTTCTCAGCCTTTGCCTCCGCCAGCGCCTTCGTCAGGCGCTGGACTTCGGCGGCAGCGCTGGCCTCGTCCTTCTCGGCCTTCGTTACGCTCAGAGTTGCCGCCTCGACCTGAGAAACCAAGCTGTAGATCGAACTTTCAGCATTGGCAACTTCCGCGTTGTGCGCGTTGGCAGCATTGAGCCGCTCGACGATCTCGTCGGGCGAGACCTCTTCATCCGGCACCTTCTCGTACGGAACCGTCAGCTCGTCGCGGAGGGTCTCTCCCTCAGACTTGACGCGGGCAAGGTCCTTCTTCAAGTCCTTGCGGCTCTCCATCTCCCTTGCGATCGCCGCGTCTTCCGCATCGAGATTGAGACCGGCAAGCTGCGTCAGCTTCTCGAACTGATCCTTCGGCTTCGCCGACATGAACTTCATGGGGTCGAACGTGACGAACGACACCAGCGACGACAGCAGCCTTTGCTGCTCGCCAGGGGCCGACCTGAAGGCGTCGTCGGAAACGACAGTCAGGGCGCTCTTGTGCTCGCCTTCGTCGGTCCTCCAGAACCGCCGCGTCACCCGCATCGGCGGCAAGTGTCGAGTCGGCTCGCCCTCCAGCGCCACCGTCACCGACCCCTCGTCTTCTCCGCGCTTCAGCGGCTCTTCGGGGCACATGACCGCGCCTCCGAGCGCCATGGCAATCGCGTCAAGGAAGGACGTCTTTCCTTGGTCGTTGCGACCGCCGATCACCGTCGCCGTGCCAAGTGGACGGATGTGCGCGTAAGAGACCTTCATCACGTTCCGGACTTCAACTTCAGTCATTTTCATCTTCGCCAGCCTCCAGGTCGTTAAGTGAAAAACCAGGCCCATCATCGACAGGAGCGTCGAGAGGGGCCGCGCCATCGCTAAACTCGTCATTCTCCCCGTCGATTCGCAACGCCAGGGCGAGCCTGTCCGTCATCTTCCAGAACTTCGACGCCCGCCTGACGGGAGTCTTCCGTATCATCGAGTAGGGATCAGACTTCCAGACATTTTCGTGGGTATCTACGGCCTCGATCCGCTTTCGATTGACCCACTCATTGCAGTGCCCGCCTAGCGTCGTCTCCCAGATGCAATACGCACCGCGATACAGCTTGCGGACCTGCGCGGGGTTCAGGTCGTCGCGGTCAAGATTAGGCTTGTGCCGAATCTTCGGGCCTGTTTCATCGACCCACCGCTCGAACTCCTCCCCTTCAAACACCACATCTGCGTAAACGAACTTTAGGTAGTCGTTCGTGAACGCAATGTCGAGATAGCCCTTGTAGCCTATCTCAAGAGTGCAGACCTTCTTCGGAAACTCCCTGTTTCTCCTTGCGATAAGGAAGCACAGACCGGCTGAGCCTCCAGGCGGAAGGCCAAGCCTCGCGGCGTTCGCGGCCGACCTCATAACCGACGCCTCGTCGATCGTGTCCCGCGAGCCTCTCAGTTCGTTCACCGCGACGATCAATGACCCGGCGAAGACGCCCTGGTCTATTCGCGGATCAAGGAACTGCAGAATCTTGCTGATATTCACAGCGACGAATTCTGCTAGGTCGCTCTTGCAAGCTGGAAGGTCCAGCTTTTTCTTTGCCATCGCACTACCCCTATTCTAGGAACTCGCTGCCAGCCAACATTTCGCCATACTCTCTTCGCCCCCACTTGCTGAGACCGCCAGGGATGATGTCGTTCGTGTACCCCGGCCAATCGTCCGCCTCTACACACCGCAGGAAGTCGTCAGTCAGCCCGCGATACTTCGCCCTCCCTACTCGAATGGTGTCAAGGTCTGCATGGATCACGTTGATGCCGTGCGGGAATCCATCTTCTACGACGACCCAAATGAAATGACACAGCTTTCCGGTCAGCGCTTTTATTACGTCAACGTACATCGCCGCCCGAACGTCGTAGTTGTACTTGTCAACAGATCGCTCGAACTTCTGGATGGCCGCACCGCCCACCGTCGTCTTTTTTAGATCGACGATGCTTGGCGGACAGTTTCCGTCAAGTATCAGCTTGTCGAGCCGAATCTTGAACTTGACTCCGCGCATTGCGGCGACCGCAGTGACCTCGTAGCCTCCGTGCTGCCGAATGAGGTTCACTACCTTGTGATTCCTCACTGCGCGGTAGATCGCCTCAATCGAGGCCGAGTCCGTTGCAGATATGACGTCAGTCGGCTCGTAAGACGACAGCGTCTTGTGCGTCCCGCAGTACCACCGTGACCCGTCAGTATATGACCCCGATGCTCCGCATGGCTCGCCAGCCCGCCTCCCCGACTTCAACCGAGCCGAGCACGGCTCCGCGACGGTATAGAGAGTCTTGTACAGAGACGGCTCCAGAAGCCTGCAATGCAGAGCCTTCCCGAACGCCAGCGCGGGCGTCTCCTTTCTATCTAGCGTCCCGTCGATTGCAGCCTTCAAGTGCTGCATCGAGTTCAGCCCCCACAGGAGAGTCGTCGCGTTCATCGCGTTCAACTTCCTGTATTCGTCCCACGCGAACCCCTCGCGGATTCCGTCTTCCGGAAGCTCTTCGCCTACACGCATACCTATCACAGCAATTCCCCCATTTCCACGCCAAGTTCCTTTGCGATCTTGCCGAGCATTTCAAGAGACGGCCTACGCTTTCCAGACCTCAAGTAAGAGACGTATTGCGGAGTCACGCCAATCCTGTCAGCAAGCTCCCCCGGCCTGACCTTCGACCGCCTCATAGCCGCCACGATTTTCGCCGCCATAGACTTCGCATTCGCTTCCCCCATTGTCGTTACCTCCGAGCTACCCGCGACTACCTACAGCTATTAAACCAGGCGTTTAATTTCCTGTCAACAGGGGAAAATAAAAAAAGCCGCCGACCGGTTTCCCGATCGGCGGCTCATCTCCAGCCTCAAACAAAACTTCGCATCGTCTAAAGGTTTTGCGACAGCGTCTCAGTAATGAGACGACTTAGTTTCGGATTCGACGAACACGCCCAAAGGGGCCAAACACGATCTCTCGCGGTTGCGGAGCAAAGTTGAACTGCACTCGCGGAGCGTGGTGGATAGGCTGCGCCCTGAATTGAAACTGGGCGACCGGAGGGGCGTAGGCGAAGCCAGCGGGGGCAACAAACCCGAACTGCTGAGCCGGAGGCGAGTACCCATACCCGAAGGCGAGACCGGCCGAGCCATACGGACATGCGTCGGCCGACCCAATCGGCAGGAACGCGAGCAGCCCAATGACAGCAAGGGCAATGAGCATGATGCGATGCTTCGGTTTCATGGAAGTCTCCTTGTGTGAAAGTGCCTGAAACAATCTGCGTTCGCGTGGGGCGATTCGACTACTATTTAACCACCAAATGCGGCGGATATCAAGGTGGCATTTTCGAGCGTCCTAATATCGGCGTCTGTCAGTGGCGCAGGCTCTTTTGTGCTGGCGTCGATCGGCATTGCTCCCGACTTCACCGCAATGAGGCACTTCCGCTTCTGGTCGAGCGACAGTGCGCTCCAGTCGGTAAGAAGCAGCCCCTTCGGCGCGTCGGTTCCACTGTGGCATCCTGCGCAATTCTGCGACACTATAGCTGACGCGGCATTGAGAGTCGCCTGCTGACTTGCGTTCAGCATCCCGTCAGGCTGACTCACCTGCGGCGACGGCCCGGTCGGTGCCGTTTGCTGCGTAGGGGCAGTCTGCTGGACTGTCTGGCTCGTATGAGACTCAGGTCTCGTCGCGATCTGCGCCAGCCCCTGCGACAGCAACGCCGCAATGCCAAGGTCTCTCTCATTGATCGACAGTTGGCGATTGGTCTCTCCGTTGTACTGCGCAATCAACGCCAGGACGCCCATTACATCGGATACGGCCGACTTGTGTACCTCTCCCGCTTGGGTCGCCAAGCGAGCCGCCGTCTGCATGTCAACCTGGGCTTGCAATCCCGGCCGCGAGTAGACTCCAGCGTACGTTCCCGCAGTCGGCGGAAATCCGTAAATGCTCTGCGTCGTGATCGCATTCGACGCATAGCCAAATTGCTGCTGGTAGCCCTGCTGTGCGTAGCCCTGCTGCCCGTACTGCAGGCCGTCGCGCTCCATCTTTCGGGCCATCAGCGAAGAGAACGCCCTCGTCTCTTCCGCAGCCGCCTCGGCGTCAATGAACCGATCCTTCCATGTGTACGAGGATGCCACCGGCTTTTTGTACGACGAGTACGACGGTGCCGTGTCAACCTTCGTCCAGCGATACCTCCACTCGTACGTCGTGTAGCAGTGACTGCAACTGTATCGGCAACCGTACGAGCATCGCCGAATCGCAACCTTGTACTTCTCCTTCGAGTAGTAGTTGCCGTCGGCACCCTGCCAAAGATTGATACTTGCGTCAACGAGCGTGTACGGTTCCGATGCCGGTAGGACATGCGGATCGCACGTCTGACTCAGCGCGCACGCCACAATGACAATCGCCAGTCTGCCCTTCATTTTTCAACTCCTTGTGGAACACTAAGCATGGCCGACCTAGCCTCGTAGGTCTGTGACAGGAAATCAACAGCTATTGCCTTGAACGCAGTCGCCGGAATCGAGCGGCCAGATGCCAGCGCGTCTATGTATCGCACCTGACCAGGGACTTGCGCAAACAGGGACGCGACGACCGATGGGGCAATCTCCTTTGGCGCGTCGATCCCAGCGTGAAGCAGTGCCTTCCTCGCATCGACAGTGCTTCTGGAATGGTAATTCCACATCTGCAGAAGCTGGCCGATATGACGCTTCGCAGTCGTCTCCCCCTCTTCAAGCACGCCAGGGTCTCCAGTGAGCAAATGCAGACTTTCGTTGAAGTCGTCATTGGCTCGCCTAAGCGGCTTGGCGTACCTCGGAGTCAGTTCGCCATTGAGCCTATCGAGCAGCTTGGGGTCCTTCAGTCCGGCGACGGTCGTCAGGTTCGTCTCTCCGTTCCTGAGCATGTCGCCGATCGAGCTTGTCAACTCTAACCATGGGCCAGGCTGATCGTTGTGAATGCAGTGGCAGCCGACACAGTCAAGCCACCCGTCTATGCGACGATCGTAAGAGAGAGGCGCCGAGTGATCCGCTGCAATGTTGTCAGGAGCGAAGTCCTGCAGTTCTCCGAGGAACTCGCCAGTGTTTTTGTCGTACCCGCTGAACAGCAAAGTAACAAGAGTCACTCCCTCAACGAATACCTCCATCGCGTCAGGCTTGAACTCGTCAAGCGTGGCAACTGGCAGTTCGTGGTTCGGCCTGCCAACGCGGGCGTCTCCGGTGATCCCGACGAGGCCCTGATTCCTCCCAGGCACAGCGAGACCGCTGTAAAGCCAGACCGCCCGCTCACCCTCATTGAGAACAACCTTTGACGGCGTGACAATTGCAAGCTGGACCTTTCGGCGACGGCGAACTTCATCGAGAGTCGTCCCTGAAAGCTGCGACAGGATGTAGTCGAAGTCCGTCACCTTCGGGTCAGGCGACTTCTTGATCCTCCTGAACGCATACCACAAGCCAAGACCGTCAGTCTGGCTGACGCCGCGAGAGACGAACTCGCCGAAGTGGACAATCGGTGCGGCACAAGCGGTCCTCTCCATGATGACGCCGTACTCTGCGCCCATGTACGGAGCTGGCACCCTTACCGCCGACGGAGTCGTCAGTGCGACAAGTGCGGTTTTCGGGACCATTGCAAGCTGCCCGTCAATAACGATCGCACATGCGTCCTTGAATGAATCCCACGGCTTGGCCAGACTGACCGTCGTTCCAGTGACAAGCCTGATCTGCCTCGTTCCGCTTGACAGCGTGACTTTGGCATCCTTCTCGTCAAGGCCGACGGCCCACACAAGCGGTGCCGCAATCACCTTTACGACGCCAGTGCCCTCGCCGACCTGCTGGGCATTCGTCAAGGTGAACGGCTCGTGATCGTCCTTGCCGACACCGACGCCGCCAAACCTGTTCCATGTCGCCACAAGGTCCGAGAGCACGTCAGGGTCCCCGCCAGCCATGACTGCAAGGTCATAGCGATAGACACCGTTTCCAAGATACGTGCCAGACTGCTCCGTTCCTGAATGATTGAGTATTTGATGCCCAGCCATGGCGGCGGCGGATATCTGCCGAGTCGCCTTTGCCGGATCGGGATCAATCGGAATCCAGACGTACCGAAAGAACGTCGCCCCCTGCTGCTCAGTGTCGGCGAGAACGACAGGAACAGAGTCCGCGATATGCGGAGCCGGAACGCACGCAAGGAGCAATGGATTTTGGACACTCGACAACAGGAGCCACGCCATCGCATACGCTGTCATTGATAAGCCTCCGGATGCTCGATGAACTCGCGGACAAGTGCCGCGTTCACCGGATTCGACAGGTCCTGCACTGCCTCGACAACCGCAGGTGGAATGCGAACTCCAACGCTCTTCGGGAACAGCGAGCCGAATATCAGCTTGACGCACTCTTCCGTGATTCGCTGCCTTGCAATACCGATTGCCCGCTCAGATCGCGAATCAACGATGCCAAGCGACTTCAGGCACTTGGTCAACTCGCAGGCGGCATCGTCCGTGCCCGGCTCGTCAGGAGCGACCTTTGCCTCTCCGTACCGAATCAAGCCTTCTTGAATGTCGCCCGGTTGCAAGACCGCCAGAGCCACGTTGTAGTACGGGTTCATCACAGCGACGACTTCGGGGTCCTCGATGTGCGGAGAACCAAGCCCGTGCCCAGTCTCGTGCCTCACGACATGGTAGAATGAAATTTGACCGCGAGGAGGACTCTTCTGCGTGCTCCAGCTTTCGCTTTCGTCGATCTCGTGAGGCAAGACCGTCTCAGGATTCGGCTTTCCGCACGGCATGTAGTGCTGCGCCAGGACGCCCTGAGGTCCGTCAATCTTGCGATGGCGAATAATGATGTTCGGCCGGTCCTGCATTCGGACCCGCTTGAACAACACGCCGCAGACGCTCATCCACTCTTCGTACGACTCGGTATGCAGCCGCTCTTGCTCGTCCTGGTCTAACCCAGGTACGTACGACTCAACGGCCCACTTAATCTCGTACCCCCGATCCCACTGGCACCGCTGCTGCGCTGCCATGCGGGACTGTGCCGGGGTGACTCCGCAAATCAACTGGCTCATGCTTCTGCCCTCGTCAGGTGGCGGTTGGCTGCGTTGCTCAGCTTCCCATCGGCGGAAATCCCTTCGGCGCCTCGACAGCCTGAGGCAAGATGCTATTCAGAGCCGCCCCAACGATCGCCGGAATCGCCGCGTACAGCGCGTCGTCAACCCACGGCTCGATCACGTTCGGAATGAACGGGATGTCGTAGTCGCGGACGTACTTGTCAAATGCGGACTGCATGGCCTTTGTCAGGACCGGCTTGTCCCCCTGGTCAATCCGCCCGTCCTCCAGCACCGACCGAAGAACGCCAAGCAGTTCGGCGAAGCTGAACTTCTTGTTGGGAAGCGCGCTTGCACGTCCATGCGCGACTCCAAGCACAATACTCTCGACAACCTCTTTTCGATCGCTCATGTCACTCTCCGAAAAAGGATGGGGTACTTACAACGTAATAATCATTGATTGCTGCCGCAGTGTCAACTACGGAGGATTGAGCCAAATCTGCGTACACCCAGGCGTCACAAGCTCGTCTACGTGCTCGGCCTGAACGATCAAGTAGTCTATCTCGATGTCACTGCCGTCAGTTGGATAGACCGTTATCGTGTCGCCAATCGTGACGTACAGCTCAAGTTCCATGTGGTACGTCAGGTAAAACGTGCCGCTCCCGGTGCTCGTAACAACGTCGCGGACCTTGCTTGCGTATATCAGATTGCTGCTTGTTATCGCCGAGATTGTCGCATTGTTCCTGACCCAGTAAATGTTGATCTGGTTCGCAGTGGCGGAGCCTGGAGTCCACGTCAAGTCTATCGCACACCTGAGCCTCACCCGGAACGTGCCAAGCGCCTCAAGGAACCCGTCTCCGTCAATCGTGAACATCGCATCAGGACTGTCGTAGTATTTCGCGCCAAGGTCAGCGCCGTAGGTGAATCCCGACGGGTCCTGATTGGTCGCATTGACCGCAACCTCTACTCCGTACTTCGTTCGCGGAGGAATAAGCTGAACCCATGCCCAGTTGTACTGATCGACGCTCGTCGCAAGGTTGTTCGTTGCGTTGTCCCAGTTGTTCCAAGACAATATCCTGGCCCTTGGCGTCTGCGAAAAGTACCAACTGTCGTCGATCGGGTAGTTGGCTCCGTCATTGATGTTCAAGTGCGGAGTGTTCCACCACTCTCGACACTGCGAGCCGTACAGGTATGGCGGCCTTGTCGTCTTCCCAGTGACGTCGCCCTGATCCTGAGGAAAAACGTACGCCCACTCAGGCCGGACGCCAGCAATCGCCATGTCTTCGGTCGCGATGATCGCAGGAACAACCCCGCCGATCGCAACCGGCCAGTAGTCCGTCGTGTTGCCAGCCGTCTGCAATGCGACTCCCGCCATCCCAGGAAGGTGCCTGCATGGATTGCCGTTCGCGTCTACGTGCTGCGCCCAGACTTCGTCAAACCGATATGCGTTAAATCTCCTGTTCTTTCTCTGGGTCAACTGCAGCCCGTTGAGCGTCGTCGAGTACGGCGAACTGACCTCCTCGTACGGAAAGACAAGCTGGCCCTTCCCCCATGTTCCTGAGTACGGCTTGCACCAGATGACGTCGATGTCTCCCATGCCTGGCGCGCCAAGCATGAACTGCCTGCTGTACGGATCGCGATGCAGAAGCGAGAACTCAGTGGACCCTCTGTCTATGTCAAGCGGATTCATCGCCTCTACGTTCCAGCCCATGTCCTGCACGACCTGCGGCGAGTCTTTGTCGATGCCGTAGATGCTCACCGTTCCGACGCCAGGCTCGTCGGAGTCACTCATTGCTTCAATGTTATCGTCCAGCTTGCCGAGATAAGTCTCTAGCTGGTAGTCAGGCCATCTCGCCTGAGGCAGTTCGTCGCGACCAAACTCTGCGGCAATGTCGTTGCCGCCAGTTGAGATTTCAGTTATCATCCCGCCAACTTCAACACCGCCGCTCGGCTGGCTTCGCGTGCTGTACTGTCGCCAGCGGACCATGCCGATGCCAGCGCCGGGCACGATTGAAGTGACAAGGCCGTAGTACCGGTTGATCTTCGTGTGCGTTGCGTACAGTGCGCCTGCCAACTGCGTTGCCCGCGACGACAGCTCGCTCGTATTGTCAATCGACCCGTTCTCAAGCTTGATCGCGAGCATCGAGTCCCTGACAATGCGACGTGTCCCGACGACTGCCCCGGCGATTCCAGTGGCGACCGTTTCAATGTGAACGTCGCCTTCAAACGATCTATCGTCTCTCGACTGATCCCACCCCTGGCCGGTGTACTTGTCAACGACGCGAAACACGACGTCAACCTTCTCTACCTCCTTGGCGGCGTCGCCCTCAATGGGCTCGAAGTCATACACCCTCCTGCCGTGGACATCGACAAGCAAGCCAAGCTCTTCGCCGTTCTGGTCGTCCGGCTTGACGATCGAAAACTCACCGCTTGACGGATCGTACGCCAGCGTCATTTGGTTCACGCGAAGAACGACCTTCAGCGCCTCCCACGCCGAGTAGCCGTCAAAGCGAAGATTCTCAGGACTCCCCTCTGGCGTCACCGGGAACGTCGGAGCGGTTGCCGTCACGCCCGATGGCATTGTCGTCCAGATGTTCGCGACGAGGGTGTTCCATGTCCACAGCGCCCCGCTGTTCAAGCTCTCCGAGTAGTACAGGTCGGGCGTCGTCTCGGACCCAATTGGCGCGAGAGACTGCCTCACGTTGATCCGCTTGTTGTACGAGGTCATCTCGCACAGCACCCGACAGTCCCTCAGTTCGACAAGGTATGGGCTTGTCTCACTAATGAGACCCGACATGCACGTCGCCTTGACGAAGTACATCTTCACCAGGCGGACGTACTCCGCACCGGCAGAGAACGTGATCGTGTGGGCGGCATTTTTGTCGATCGCATCAACGTCACGCTTGGCCATGAGCAGGTACGCGACGCCAGGAGCGAACCCTCTCTGGCATGTGTACGAGTTTGCTCGCCGCCAGTAGTGCTGAGGCCACTCGGATGCAACTGTCGTTTCAATCAGTGCGTCTGGGTGCAGGCAGGCGTACGTGTCGTCAAGGTGTACGCCTACGTCTACTACCGGCATGGCTACGACTCCTTGATGATGTGCTTCAAGACTGCCTCCATGACAATTCTTGGGTCAAGGTCAACTCCTGCCACTGAAGCATTTACGATCCTAATGTGCAATCCCCAGTCGATCAGGCCAGCCTCCTTCATTCCGTGGGACACCTCAGTCATCTTCTTCGACCCTATCTTCAAATTCCCGCTCGTCATGTACTTCATGTACCTGTTGAACGCCGCAAGCTTCTTCTTGCCCGCCGCGCTCTTGGCCTTAGACTTGAGCAGCTTGAGCACGTCGCCCGACTTCTCTGCAAGCTTCGGCGGCAGCGCGTAGGGCTTGCCAGCCTTTGAGTCAGCCGCCTTCAGGCTGGCAGCACTCTCTCTGTTTCTCGCGTCCGCAGCCTTTTTGTCCTCGATCGCCTTTCTGTGAAACTCAGGATTCAGTTCCTCGAAGAAGTCGTCTCCAGACATGCCCTTCACGACTGCCGCCTTCATCGGCCTACCGAGAACGACAACCTCAGTCTCACTGGCGCATCCGAGTCCGTTCCCGAACACGCAGAATACGTCCTTGACGGGGACCGTTGCCGCGATCAGCGTGTCGCCAAATGTCTTTGCCGTCTCTTGCTCCAGCGAGAATGACGACAGTTGCTGCAGGGCAACGTCTACTTCGGGGGAGTATTCAGTGTCATTGAATCCCTCTTTCAGCTTGTGATCCGAGTGCATTCCTCGCCACAGCGGCAGGTGCGTCACCCCTGCCTTCTTAAATGAGGCTTGAGTATCGGCATACACCCTCTTGGCAAATTCGCCAACGACCTTCTTGAGCAGCCTCTTGACTCCGAGGACCTCGCCCCTGTCCATTCGGTCGGTTGAACTCCATTTAGGTTTCACTCCTAGCGTCTCACCGACAATCTCCTGTATCGCAATCGCGTGAGCGTCGTGGTCAGCGCTGGTTTCCGCCCAGCTATCAACAATGAATGCGACGAGCTTCTCGCCGTCGCCCTTCGCATCCTCGGCCTCCTTTAGCCGCTCGCCGTGAGCGTAGCCATAGTAGCTGTAATCGTCGTCGTCATCACCTAGCAGCTCAGTCACGACCTTTTTCAGGTGGCTCGCCGGAAGCGACTTCTCTAGCATGGCTCCGTAGTGCTTGGCTATATTGGCCTTCATCTTCGGGGCGTACGCCATGCCAACTTCGCTGACCTTCCTCCAGCTAGAGGCGCCCTTGAGCCTGCTTTTGGGGACAGCCTTCGATGCAAGGCCAGTGCTGAAAATTGCAGTGACCGCCGACTTGAACAAGGCCGGGTCTTTCCATTCCTCTTTTGTCATAGGCCGCGAGCCAGTGCTTGCTGACTTCTTGGCCTGTCTTTTTGCTGCAGGCTTGGCCTTGCCGCCGCCCTTCATTGCCCTGGCAATCTGCGCGTCAGTGGCACCGGCCTTTTTTGCTCGCGTGGCGAGACCGGATGCAATTCGCTTTTTGCCAGCAGCGGCGGCCTCTGCGGATCGCTTCAGCAACTCGGACGCCGACAGTCCGAACCGCATCATCCTAACTGTCGTCGAAAGCCTGACGCCAACGAAGTCGTTCTGCTTGCGGAACGGAATGTCGTCAATCCGCCACTCTGGCGACGACGGGGGAACGCCTGAGTTCAACCAGTCCTGCGCCTCCTCGACGCCAGCCTGTGCTGCTTGTCGGATCGTCATGTACGTCTTGCTGCAGCGGCAGTTGAAGTCCCACGGTGGAGTGAACAGCTTCCACATGGGATCGTCTGCGCGATAGACGTTCGTTCCGTTCAGGCCGAGCTTCTCAAGTGCCCGGTGATTCTGCCTTGCCCTTCCGTCCCGAATCGACCAGTACGCAGCGTACGGAAACACCGCCTGGACAACCGGACTGCTGTGCATCGCCTCGCGCGACGCGGAGTATGCCATCGTGGTGTTCGTGCGAAACACCGTCTCAAGATGCGGCATCCCTATCGGCGACGAACCAAGCTTGTCAACGACACGATTGTAGAACTCCCTGGGAGTGTTCTTCGCGTCGCGGTCAGCCATGTGCTCTGCGAGCAGGTCCCTTATCGTTCCGATCGTCTCTTCGCTGTCAATGTTCGCGATGGTGAACGCCTGAGACTTCAGGTCGTCAGAAGCCTCGTCGAACTCGTCTCGCGTCATCACGTTTCGGTGAATCAGGCGATTGATCGCTTCGTCCATCCATGGAAACTCGACGACCGGCGAGAACTTCACTTCCGATGGCGGAACCGGGTCAGACGGCAGGTAGAGCTTCGGGGCCTTCAGGCCAAGAGGATCATCGAGTTCAGCGATTGCCCTCTGGACGTTCTTCGGCAGCGACCTTGCCGTCTCGTCAAGCCCGGCAACCCAACCGGCTATCTGAATATCCGACGCCAGCGATGCGATAAGAGGTGCTGTCTCAGACATGATCTCGCGGGCGGCTCGGATCACCGTTTCAATCGGAACACCGGCATTTAGAAGACCAACCTGAGACAGCAGCCTCCCCCGCAATTCGTCAACAAAAGTCTGGCCAGCGACAAGCCCGACCTTCAGTATTGAATCAACCAGCGACGGCATGTAGGCATCCTACCTTCCCGTTACCTCGGAAAGCATCTTCCTGAACGGCTCAAGCTCTTTGTCCTTGTAGTCCTTGGACATCTCATTGTACAGGTACTCATTGACGGACTCTGCGTCGAGCCCTGTGTCGATCATCTTCTGTGCAGCCGCCTGAAGCGCTGACCTGGCCTGCGACACGCCTTCCTTGTACCCCGTTGACGATCCACCGCCAAGCATCGTCGCTTCGCTCGCCTCATAGAGCGCGTCCTGCACGTCAGCCCGATCCGAGTAGTTCATCTTGCGAAGAATGCTACCGCTCGGCGCCTTGCTGGATATCGTCGTGTCGCCAGCCGACTTCGTGCGGCCAGAATTCTTGTGTCCGGCAGGCGTGAACGTGACACTGTAGCGATTGTAGCTACTCGTCGCACCGAGGGACGAACTGACTTGCACCTTGTTTCCGTGTTTGTCTTTGTAGTACGTGTCGTCGCCAACCGTCGATCCGTCAGGAGTGCCGAACATATTGGACTTCTCGTGCTCAAATCCGTTGGCCTTCAAGGCGGCGTGCATTCTCTTTAACTGATTGTGTGCGTAGCCGCCCTTCTTTGTCCACGACACTACACCATCGGTGCCTACGTGCCTGCTTGCGCCACCGGGTACGATTGAGGTCGCAATCTTCTTTGTCTGCTGCGGAGTCATTCCGCCGCTCGACTCGCCAGAGCCGGACGATCCTCCCGCAAGCTTTTTCACACTGACTGTCGAGTACTTATTGCTCCCCTTGTTGCGGATGTTCACCTGCATTTTTCCGTCGGGTGACGTCATCATCGTGGAGCTTGACATGCCACCATACGGAACATTGGTGCTGTTGGTCTTCCACCCAGCTTTCTTGAGCTTCTTCTCGGCGGCATTGTCGTCTCCGGTGATCCTCAGTTGCGCCCTGCCGTCTTGCATGTGCTTCCGCGCGTTCAGCCCGGCAGACTTTAGCGACGAGATTGCGTCCATGTGCAACTGTTCTGCGGGCGTTGAAGCCTTCTTCGTTGCACGCGCAGGCTTCTTCGCAGCAGGCTTCTTTGCGGCAGGCTTTTTTGCCGTCTTCTTGGCTGCAGCGCCCGGCCTCGCCGCCTTCTCGCCAAACGGCTGCTTGTCAATCTTGTTGATCTTCGCCTGCGACGCCCCGGCTCGCTTGGCCAACGTCAACATGCGAGAAGCGACTCGCTTTTTGCCAGCAGCCTTTGCGGCAGCAGCCGCCTCAAGAAAGTACGCGGCATCCTTCGCAAGCCTGGCGAACTGCACGTCTGCTTTGTTGAACATCACATGCTCCTCAGTAAACTCGTATGGAACGCCCAGAGGGAGTTATGTACCGACACCCGCTCGGCCTACAATCTTCAGCTACCCATCCGTGGCCTACCTCGACCCACTCGCCGCAGTCGCTTACTACGTGCTGCCATTCGCCATCAATCATCACGTCGAACTCGTACTGCCCGACTCTCGCTGCAATGTTCGCCTCCTCGACCGACAATGGCGCGCCGCACACGCTTATGTCTCCGTCGGCCGCAATGGCGCGTATGTCCTGTGTCATGTACCTTGCGATCTGGACGCTCGACAGTGACCTTCGGACAACTCGCTTGACGATCCTCTTCTCGACCTCAGGCACTCCAGCGGTGTTGCAAGTAAGGTCGCCGTAGTCCTTCGTTCGAGCGCCGCCGTTCGTTCGCTTCAGCCGATTGTACCACTCAACAGAGACGGCGGACTCCCTTTCAACATCAAAGTTCGAGTCGTCAAATTCCGCCCCAAGGAACTCCGCGATCTGTCTCTGCCCGATCAGTTCCTTGCTTAACAGGTCCTCATACCTGACAACGATCTTCTCGCCCTCGAACTCGTCAAAGGCTTTCACGTTTTCGCAATACACGCCAACGCGACTCATTGCGCCGTATCCACGCATCTCCCTGGCGTACGACTCAAGGTAATGCCGGACCAGCAGTATCGCCCTGTCGTGACAAGCCTTGCCGTCGTTGCCGTAGTACGGACGCCACCCATGGCGAACCGCAATCTTTCTGCAGTTGACGTTGTGGGTGCGATAGAACGCATATCGCCCCTCGTTGCCCATGCCAGTCAGGTGCCCGCCTGGAGTCCTGATCTTGCAGCACTTTTCAAGAACCCATCGACACCAGTTGAGACCGCTCCCCTCGAATGAAACCAAGATCGTACTGCCGTTTGCCATCGCGTCGCCCTTTCAGGTATCAATAGTCATCGTCGCCGTAGTCGTAATCTTCGTCGTCATCTTCCGGCTCCTCGTAGTCGCCGTACTCATCGTAGTCGGCAGGGCCGAGTGGCTTTTTGGCCTCGGCCGCGCCTCTGTCGGCACGCGCCAACGGAACCTCGGAGTCGTCGTAGTCGTAGTCGTCGTAGTCGTCAGGCTGACCCCTGTCCGCACCGGACGCGATCAACATGGCCTGGGTTTCCGGCGATACACCCCTGTCGGCACGCGCCAACGGAACCTCGGAGTCGTCGTAGTCGTAGTCGTCGTAGTCGGCAGGGCCAGGTGGCTTGCCGCCACCACCGGCCTTCTTCGCCAGCGTGCGAAGACGCGACGCCACTCGCTTGCTTCCAGCCGCTTCCGCCTCAGCGGCCTTCTTTTCAAGCTCTTCCGGCGAACTGGCCATCCTTGTGATGTGCCACGTTTCTCCGTCGCGGATCAGCTTTCGTTTGTCGCCGACGATGCCGAACGACGACGCTCCCATGCGTACAGCCTCAGCCACGAGACGAGGCTTCAGCCGCTCTCCGTTTCGAGTCAGCGCGAGCCCGCACTTCACAAGCTCAATCGGAGAGCCGCAGTTTTCGATGGTCTTCGACTGTCGCATTTTCTTGCTCCTAAGCTTCGCGTGGATCAATAGTCATCGTCGTCGTCATAATCGTCGTAATCGTCGCCGCTATCGTCATACCTGCTGCCGCTAGTCGGCTTCGCGTTCGGGAACAGCGGCTTGCGCCAACTCTTGCTTTTGGGGCTCTTTGACTTCATGTACTCATTGAACACCTTGAGGTCCGTGCTTCCCGGCTTCAGTGACATTTCAAAATCAACGTCATCGTAGTTCCACTGTATCGTCTTGTAATGCTCCCTCCCTTCAGGCGTCAGCATGAGATCGCTGACTTCTTTAGCGCCCTTCGGGGCGCCGACAAGCTCTTCCTCGCCGAGATTCGCACTAAACCCGAACTTCGGCCAAACCGCAGGCCCATCCTCTACTGCCTGCAGCGTGATTTTCTTCAGGCCGAGCCGCTGGGCGTTACTGACGATGTTCCGCAGCATGTCCGTGGCGAACCCCGTCCCTCGCTTCTCCTTGCTGACCATGCAAAGTTCAATGCGGACAGACTTGTCCCTCATGTCAACAGTCGTATGGCCAAACGTGCCTTTGCTGCCAAACGAAATGTCCCACCTGCCGGGCTCCATCTCCATTATGTTGGCGCTTTCGTCGCCTTCCGAGGCACCGCCAAGACTTGCAAGTTCGCCCGCATTCTTCAATCCCTTCGGGAGACTTCCGCCGCCATACTTCCTGAGTTCAGCAAGACTTCCCTCTGCGTCCCCAGTGAACCTCTCTGTCACGCGGACGGGCTTGGCAGCTTTCTTCGCAGGCTTTTTCGCAGGCTTTTTCGCAGGCTTTTTCGCAGCCCTTGCAGATGGCCTTGCGGCAGGCTTTGCGGCAGGCTTTGCGGCCCTCCCTTTCCGCTTGGCAGGCGACTTCTTCTTTGCAGGCTCGCCGTCGCCAGGGCGTTCGTCTTGGTACACTACCTTGCCTGTAATCGAATTGACCCAGCCGACGCCGCCGCGAGGACCCTGATATCGCTTCCACCCCCTTGACGCCATCCGGACCAAGTCGATCATCAGTAGTCCTCCGCTCGAATGTGGCTAAGCCCCTCATAGTCACCGCGATCGCGAACCGGCCGCATACGCTTTTTGCCAAGCCGAGACGCGGCAGGCTCGCTTTCGGACGACTTCGGATCGAACCCAAGCGCCTCAATGACCTCAGGAGGCGTCTCCCGAAGTTCCTCGTCGTCAGGGTCGAATTCATCCTCCGGGCCGCGATTGGCCCGCCAGTCCACCGGATTCGTCAAGTGCGTGTCGCACCCGCAGCCGAACGGATCGGTCTTGCTGGCATTCTTCCCGCCCTCGAATCCAGACAGATTGTCGGAGCCTGCGGCCCCTGCTGAGTTTTTCATCTGACCGCCCTTATGCGTTGTTGACCTTCTTCCAGACAGCCGCGCCGGGAGTCGATGCGGCACAGATGTAAACGTCGTTGGTCGATGTATCGACCCAAATGTCGCCGACCTGCACGGAAGTCTGAGTGCTGTCGGTGTCAGCGTCAGGCGCGGATGGCTCCGCGAATGTCCTTGGACCTTTCATTTCTTCCTCCGCTGTGTCTCAGTAATGAGACGGTGAAACTACGGCTTGATCTTGGCCCATACGGTAGGGTCAATGTACGACTGCAAAGCAACGGTCGGCGTGTTACCAAGCTGAGCAGCAACCTTCTTGGCAATGCCCATGCTGATCTGTTTGAACTCGGCCTCGTTCTTGGCCTTCGGCAGCTTGGCAACTTCCGCCGCCGCGATGTTCGTTCCCATCATGGTTCGGAAGTCGTGCGGCGTGAACGCGCCGCCGTCAAGTGAGTCAGTGTACTTGCGCATCGAGGTAGCCGCCACCTTGAACAGCTTGCCGTCGGGGCCTGACGCCCGCTTTCGCTTCTTCAGCTCGGCAGCAATTCGCGGGTCGTTGATAGGCACGTTTCTCTGGATGCCCTTCTTTCCTGTGTATTGCAGAGACACCTTGCCGCCCTTGACGACAACGTGCCTGCCCAGCAGCGTCGTCGCTCCGTACGACTGAACCTTTGCATTTGTTTCACGGCCAGAGCCAACCCGAATGCCAGTCGCCAAGATAAGCGCGAGCACCTGCGCCGCCTCGCGAATCTTGGGGTTCTTGTGCCGCATGTTCCCAGCGTTTTGGCGGGCAACGTCTTCTCGCTTCTGTGCCAGTTCGCCGACTCGCGAGAATTTCTTTCCAGCGTTTCCGCCGCTGAACTTCTCGCTGTACTTCGACTGGACGCGGCCAGCCTCGTCACGAGCAACGACAAGTCTGTCGCCCTTCGGGTCTGGGTTCCACTTGACATCTTTCCAGTTTGGCGGGATCGGCGGAATGTGCGGCGGCAGCGGCTTCCCATTGGCTTGCACGTACTGCTGTTTCTTCTTTTTCTTGCCGCTCTTCAGCGTTACCGTGACAGTCTTCAGCTTGGCACCAACAAATGACGACGTGTCGGCCTTGGCCTTGCCTCGCCGCGTCTTGGTGCTCGTTCTTTCAGGCAGCGCTCGACCAACGGCCTTCGTTGCCGCAGAGTCGCTTGCACCGGCCCGCTTCGCCAGTGTCATCAAACGATTGGCCACGCGGACGCGACCGGCAGCCATGGCCTCTTCGGCCGACTTTATGAGTTCAGCCGCCGACTTCTTCGCGGCGAAGCGAATAACAGCCAGCGACAATGCGCTCCTGTCATCAATGGCCGCTCGTCCTTTTGGTCTTGCTCGCCTTCGCCGCCTGCCAATCCGAACATCCTTCGTCTTCTTTGTCCAGTCGGCGTTTCGGATATCCCGGTCAGGGTAGATCGTCATTCAGCTCTCCTTCTCATAGGTCGTCAAATAGGTCGTCAAGCCCATTGAGGTAATCATCGTCTGGCGAGGACTTTCCTGCAACCGACGACTGATTCTCGTGGTCAAGCTCTCCGCTTGCGAGTTCCCAGTACTTTTTTGCGGTGTACGCATCTGAGTCTGAGTCACCGAAGTCAAGAACCGTAGCGTTCATCTTGTGGGACAGGACGACAAGCTCCGATTCGTTCAGGCACCCAGTCCCAGTAAACGCCGACGAGAATATCGCCTCCGCAGGAACCACCGCCGCAATCATAACTTCACCAAACTCCGCAGCCGTGCCAGGGGATGTTGAGAACGACGAAAGCGGCTGCATGGACACGTCCTCTCCGTCGCGTCCAGACCTGCGAATGGTCGTGCTTCCGCTGAATGACTTGATCGCGACCGTGTCAAGATTCAGTCGGTTTTTCTGCGCGGTGCTCATGGTGATTCCACGGTACAGGGTGACGTGCTTGATACCAGCGTCGGCAAGCATGGCCTGCGTTTGCTCGTAAGTGTGCTCCATGAATGCGCCGATAACGTCGCCATACTCCTCAAGAATCTCCTTCCCCTTTGTGGCATAGGGCGTAGACGCTCTTGTCGTTCTGTACGGGTCCTTGAGTCCAAACATTTCCTCGGCGGCGTGCTGCAGCGCCCAGCTTAGGTCGCTAGACCCGTCCGAACTGTGCGCCCAGGTCGTGACAAGTTCCGCCGCCGCTACCTCTCCGTCAGTCAACCTCCCCTTCAGATTCGAGTAACTCCTTGCGCCTCGCTTCCTGACGAACTCACTGAATGCCTTGACTCTTTCAGGGGAGACCCTGTCATCTATCCCCTTGCCGCAATCTACGGCAATGGCGTGCTTCATGGCAACGGTAACTTCTGGCGACGCTTTGATTGTTTGGTGCTCAAGGAACACTGAATTGTGCTTGAGCTTCTCCTTGAATTCGTCAGACGCAAGAGGGACTTTGTCGATCAGCCCCTTTTGAATCACGTTCGCGAAGTGCCAGACAATTGCCCTCCCGGTCTCCGAGTCCTCAGGGCTCGACAGAGGTTGCGACAAAGTGTCGTCAGTCGGCCCGCCAGCGTACCTTTTAATGAGAGGCGGTCTCGTTGGAATCGGCGGCGGGATGGCCACATCGTCGTCGCCAATGTCGTCAACGTCAGGCAGAAGATCGTCGAGGCTGTCAATGTCCTCGTAGTCGTCGCCTATCGGCGGGGCGTCGTCGTCATAGTCAGGGTCGCCTTCATAGTCGTTGTCGATTGACTCCTTCACCGCCGCATCGAGGTCCTTGCCGTATCCGGTTTCGTAAGCGGCCAAGCTGTATGCCTTCACGAGATCACTCACGCTCGCAAGCGGCATTACCTCTGGAAGCGCTGTTCCGCTAAGCACGATCGTCGTCGCCAGCCGCTTCGTCAGCTCCATGGCTTTCGCGCGAATTGCGTGATGATTACTCGCCATATCGTCCGCGAGCGAATCGACAAGCATCTCCATGGACTTACCTGCGTGCTCGCTGCTTTCAAGCTCTTCGTTGTCAAGGCCAATGTACTCGCCGACGTCCTTCCTGAGCGACATGGAATACGAAAACGCCGCTGCAGCAAACGTCGATCGGTAGTGGTCAATGACGCTCTTGTTCACGGAGTCGCTCAGAGCATCCTTGATCTGCCCCGCTTCGTACTTCCCAAGAACACCGTACGAAATTCCAGCAGAATCGAATGCGCCAATGACAGTGCGAAGAACGTCCGAGGCGAGAACCTGATCGTTCATGCCCGATGCAGATGCGAGCTTGCTAACGGCCTTCATGGCAACGTAGGATATCCCCTCCAGGGTCTTCTTTACGTCAAGCTCTCCAGTTCCAAGGTTAAACTCTGCTACCTCGTATCCCTTGAGCATCCCTGAGTGGCCCATGCCGGAAACGACCTTCTTCATCTGCTTGACCAGGCCGTCGAGTTCCTTGTGGCTCTCAATGTAGGTCTTCTTGCCGTACTCGCTCTCCTTTTCGTCTTCCAGCAGCAATCCCTCGTAGTCAATCTTTTTCGGCTTGGTGCTGGCTCCAGGCTGCTTCTCTTGGTACACGACCTTGCCCGTTGACTGGTTCTGCCAGCCAACGCCACCCTTCGGTCCCTTGTAGGGAATCCACCCAGACTCAGCAAAGCGAATTGCGGCAGGCAAAGGCATGCTACTTGACCTTGTATTTCAACTTGATTTTCGCAAGAACATCTGCCAAATACTTCCCTGGATTGCCCTCGCCCCACGGATATGCCGAGACAATCATCTTGTCTGCAGTGCCGCTGCTAATAACGCCAGCGGCCTTGAGCTTTTTGGCAATGTCAAACACCTGAGAGCTAGGCAGCTTGCCTTTGTTGCCACTGTTCAAATCCTTCATTTTTCCTGAGGCGAACTTGGCAATTTGTTTTACTGCCGAATGCACTGTCTTATTCGACTTGATGTTTGGATGGCTCGCTATGGATGCGTATGACTCTGCAAGCTTTTTAACAGGAACTTTTTTCTTGTTCTTGGCCGCCTCTTCGTGACGCTCCGGCTTTAGATATTCAAAGAAATCGTCTCCGCCAGTTACGGCGGCAGCCTTTAGCGGCCTTCCGAAAACAACAACCTCGCTTTCTCCTGCGCATCCAAGCCCTGTTCCGAATGTGCAAAATATGTTTTCGACCGGGACTAACGATGCAATGAGCGTGTCGCCAAATCCGTCAGCCGTCCCCCGGTCCATCGAGAACGAAGACAGAGGCTGAAGTGCAATGTCTGCATTCGCGTCATACCGACCTCCGTCGTGGCCCGCGTTCGCCAGCTTCTGCTTGGTATCCATTCCGCGCCACAGTGGTACGTGAGTAACGCCAGCCTTTTTGTATGCCTCTTGCGTCTCGGCGTAGACATGATCCGCAAACGCAAACACGGCCACCCTCATCGCTTCCTTCGCTTTGTCTATCGCTGCTCCCTTTCCACGGCGTCGCATTTGCTGGCCTGGATCATACGCGGCCTTTATCTTAAATCTTTCTCCAATCAATTCTTGAACGGCAATCGCAATCGCGCTGTGATCTGCACTTGTCCCCGCCCATCCGTCAACGATGTCAGCAACGACACTCTCGCCAAGGCTGAGCTTGCTGCGGTCACGAGGAGTGTACTCAGCGTAATCACCTGAGTAGTCTCCGTAGTCTTCGTAGTCGTCGTAGTCTTCTCTGCTCAGCATCGCAGATGCTTTTTTTAGGTCATCTTTCGAGACGCCCTTGTTAAGGATAGCACCGTAATGCGAAGCAATGCTTGCCTTGATTTTCTTGGCACTCTTCTCTGCTATCTTTGTGGCATTTTTGCCAGTGAGGCGATCAGGGACATCTTCTGCTTTAATCGCTTTTGCCGCTGGCGCTGACGTGAATATCGCCGAGAATGCCCTGTGAAACAACTCTGCGTCATTTGCATCCGCCTCTGTCATTGGGCGAGACTTCCCGCCTGCCTTTCTCCCTTTCGCGACAGCAGGCTTCCTTGCGGCCTTCGCGCCAGCAGGCATCTTGCCGGACATGGCACGCTTGATCTGCGCGTCACTGGCCCCGGCTCTCTTTGCTCTCGTTGCCAGGCCGGACGCAACTCGTTTCTTTCCGGCAGCGGCAGCTTCCGCTGACCGTCGCAGGAGTTCCGTTGCGTCCATTCCGAGTTTGATAAGGCTCATCTCGGTGGCGCCGCCTTCGTCGTCGTCTGTCTCAGTATTGAGACGCGGCCTGTCGTGCTTGGCCTCCCATACCATCTTTTGAGCGTCACGGTCGCCCGGCTTGGACGCGCTTCTGGTTTTCTGAGGACGGTTGACTGGCGTGACAGCGCCGAGGATGTTGTCGCCAACGATGTCAATGGTGATCGTCTTCCGTTGCTTGTGCAGCGTTCCGTCCTTATCAAACCCCTGCATCTCGTACCGAATGTCAGCCTGATGCCAGTTGGCGTCAAGCAGCTTCGGCTTCCAGATCATCCTCACAGTGCCGACAACCGTCCCGCCCGAAAACTTTGCGTCGCCAATGTAAATCTTCTTTCCGTCTTCATCCAAGACGGGCTTGCCCTTTTCGTTCTTCAGGTACAGCTTCCACGTTGCGGGAGGGGCCTTGATAGACCTGTCGTTGCCGACGGCAATCGAGCCTCCATTCGCAAACGTCAGCTTTTTCAGAACGTCCTTGTACGTCCCGGTCCTTGCCTTGATGAACTTGTCAGCCTCTTCCTTGGCTCGGTGTGCGGCAGCCCTCGCAAACTCCTCAGTGAGCTTTGCGGCGTTCCTCGCAATGTATTCCTTGCGAAGCTTCGCGACTCGCTTTCGCAGCTTCAGGATGTCGCCGCCAGGCACGCCGTATTCCTCAGCGGCCTTCATCTCTCGCACCGCGTCCTCAAGCTTGCCTTCCTTCAGGAACTGCGATGCGGCTTTGGCTGCGGCATTGCCCTTCACGGTCCTCACACGGTCAGCCTTGCGTCGCGTCTTCTGCCCCTGCACTTCTCCAGCGACTGGCGTCGGCGGAGTCAAGTCAGGGCCTGCTGTCGCGCCGCGCTTCTCGCCTCTCCCTCGCAGCGTCGGCTTTCCAGGGCGTCGCGGCTTGCCTTCACGCTTTGGCGCAGCAACAGGCTTCGGAGCCTCCTCAAGCGGCTGGACGTCAGCCGCCTTCTTCGCGAGAGTTCGCAGCATGGAAGCTACTCGCTTCCGGCCTTCCGCCTCTGCCTGTTGCGCGCGGCGATTCAACTCTCCAGCGTCAGCGGAGAATCTAACGATGCCTCGCAGGCAAATGTCCGTCTTGACTCCGTTCCTGTCGCTGAACTTCAGCCACGTAGCGACATGCCCAGGCTCGCGGGTTATCTGCGAGTCGGCGTTGACGTACTTCTCTCCAGTGCCAGGCTTCAGGTACGCGACAGTGACGTGCGGGACGTATTCGTCGTATGTCTGCGTGTTTGGTATCGCAGACAAGACCGCAGTGCGAAGCCTGTTCAGTGCCGCGCTCTGGACTTCAATCTTGAGGACGTCATGCTCTGGCGAACTGAACAAACTCAGGCCGATCATCCACAGCGGGACCGGGCCTTCCTGGGCAGCGATGTGCTCTATCTGGCGAACGTCGTCAGTCTCAAGGCCGTAGGCGACAGTAACGTGCGGGTCCGCCTCAATGCCCTTCTCGGCCAAGTCTTCCTTGTCGATCATCGTCACCGCGTAACGACGAACATCGTCGGCAAGGTCGTTCGGCAGCGGGAGCATCAAGCACGAGTACGGGCGTCGCTTGTCGCCTCGACGAAGCATGAATGATCCGGCGCCGGTGACGTTCCACTGTGCGCCGTCAAGAGCGAGTCGCATCGCCCTTCTTGCCGCCGAAGCCAACTGGTCAGCGGTGACGTAATGCCCGCCGTCCTGCTCCATCGCCGACATGCCGATCATTCCGCCACCAGGAGGACCACCGGGAGCACCGCCAGGAAGACCACCGGGCATTCCACCAGGAGCGCCGCCAGGAGGGACGCCGGGAGCCTCTTGCCCGCCAGGCTTTTGCATCTCCATCGCCTGCTTGTCGAGCCGCTTCATCTCGACGTCGAAGTCGATCGCCTTCCCGAAGTTCGCAAACACGCCCGGCTCAATAACCTGCCGAATCATCGACTTGAGCACCGACAGACCAAACCTGTTCAGGCCCATGTAGAAAGCCTGCATCGGAACCATCTTCCCTTGCCACGCACCGCCACCACTGTTGCCAGTGATGAAGTCGTCAGGGATATCGAGTCCATGCAGAATGTCAACGTCGATCTTTTCAGGATACTCAAGGATGTGCGAAGGCGAAGACGGAAACGACGCTTCCTCAACTTTCCACGTCTCCCTGCCCTGCTCGTCGTACGCAATCGGAATTGCCAGCACGCCACCGGACATGATCTGCTCGACAAGCATCCTTGCGATATCGCGGTTCGGAATGTTCTCGCCAAGTCCCTCGATCGACTGTACGCCCTCAGGGTATCTGACCTTTCGACCGCTGAACGCATTGGCCAGCATGAACAGCCTGCGAACGTCCAACGCGCCGCCCTGACACCACTTGTCGTACCAAGCAGAATGCGGGCCGTTCATCACGCTCTTGCCGTAGTAGCTTCCGCCCTCGGCCTCGAACGAATGCCAGTACGACTTTCCAGACGGAAGCTGGACGTTTCCGCGATCTGGTATCCCGCCAAACTGAACGCCCCAGAACTGTCCATCCAGGTCGATGGCCTGACAGTCTCTTGCGTGCCGGTCAAGCAGCTCATCGACGACGATTCGCTTCTTGCCTTCAACTCGACCAGTCTTCCACATGACTTCGCCGCAAGACCATCCCCAAATCTGCGACGAAAGGACCTTGTGAATCTCGTACGCCCAAAGCTTTTTGAGCATAGCCGAGACCCATTGTGCAACACCTTTGTGGTGGCAGCGAACGCCCTGAACAAACTGCCCGTCCTTCTCGAATCCGAACTCGGCAGATTGAACCGGGGCCGCTCGCATCGACAGGCCGAGCCGTATCGTCTGATCGACAAGCATCATCTCGATCGACTCAAACGTCAGGACTGGCAGGTCGCGGATGCGTGAAAACCATGCGTACGGAGACACTGGCGTGTATCCGGAAGTCTTGGCCCTCCCAGACAGCATCTTCTTCTGTGCGTTATGAACCTGGCGATTAGTGGCCATTCGTTCTCCCTGCCATGGCAGCTTCTGTCTTTCTCTTCATTGACTCACGCCGAGCATCGTCCCTGGCTCTTGCGGCTCTCGACAGATCGTCGTACGCAAGCATGTAAAGCTGGTAGATGTACTCGAAGTCCTCGTCAGGGCACGCCCCGCTCTCAATCTGCCGCCTCGCCTTCGACCTGTCCATGTTCGCAATTCCGCCGAGCACCTGCTCGTCAGTCCATGCGATCGTATCGACACCGTAGTGGGACATCAGGTCAAAACGATGCTTGAATTTTTTTTTGCGTTCTGCACCTTCTCGCCGACGTCACGCCACACCCTCACGGCTTCAAATTCGTCAGCCAACTCAAGGCCGAACCTCTTCGCGGCCAAGTGGACGTCAAGTGCAAACTGCCGAGTCAGGTCGGACGACCGGCCGATTTCGTGATGCCGCTCAAGCTTCTCGATCTCAAGCAGCAACTCGACAAGCGAAACTGCATTCCCGCGAACTTCGACAATCGCCGGATTATCAGACTCGTCGATCGGACTGTACAGCTTGTCCGAGACCATGTTGCATAGCTGGATTACCTCCAGCCCGCTAATGGTCGATCCGAGACTCTTGCACCCGTTTTGAATCTCATCAAGAAGTTCCTTGGTGTAGGCTCGCCCGTTGTTGAGGTACGCCGCCTCAATGACCGCGTTCGCCGAGAACGTGTCAAGCTCACGCGGCTTTTGCACCCTGGAATTCCGCTTTACCGATCGCTTCGCCATCATTTGCTCCTCGGCGCCTCAGCGACGCCACTGCTACCTATGCCCTCATCGGGCTTGCCAATTGGCCCAACCGGACTTACGGTTTCCGGGGGCCTGTCGAGAATGTAATTTAACGCCCAGCGAGCACTGTAGACAGTCACTCCAAGGAAATTACCAAAAGTCCGAAGCTCGAACAGGCTGTCAGACTCCTCTTCAAGCACCTGCCCTTTCGCCTGCAGCTTCGGCCTCGGAATCTCATGCCCAGCCCGCATTGCGTGGCCAACAAGAGACATCGAGTACCTTGGTGCCCCCGACTTCTGTATCTCGTCATTCTTCTGCCGGTGGTCGTCGGACATGGCAAATACGCCAGTCGTCTGGTGCGGGTCCTGCCTGTCAATCGGCGGCGTCTGCATGTACGACAGCCTTGCCGTCGGGTGTACCCTGCTTGGCCGCAAGACAGTGTCGTACTTGATCCAACTCTTCTCTGGCGGCGGCTGCTCGTTTTGCAGGATGTACTTTGCGTACACGGGACGCGGCGGGGTCTTCGCCTGCTTCCCGACAGTGATCGGCGAGTCAGGGCCGCATGGATCAAGAATGAAGTCTTCCTCCGGATACGTCGTCAGTCCGCTCAGTCCTCTCGGAGCAAACATGCTGCCGCTCAGCGAAGTTTGCCACAGGTCCCAGTCGCCAGGCAACGGCCTCCATATTCCACTGTCGCCAATGAAGTCGCGTATTGCGCCGATGAAGCGATACCCAGCGCTGAATGACACCGGCATCCCGTACAGGTCTTCGCTTACCTCCAACGAGTCGAGGAGCACCCACTTGCCTCTGTTCATGGTGTGCCGCATTCGCTGCGTGACGACAGCCGCGAACCATGCCCATGCGTTCGACGGGTTCGTACCAAACTCTGGCTCAATGTTCATCGAGATGGAGTTTCGGTGAATCATTGATCCACCTTTGGAGCGGCCCCAGCTCAGTCGATGCCCGCCGCTTATCGCAATCGTCTTTGTCGGATACGCATTGCGAGTCTTTATCTGCTGGTCAGTGATCGAGAAGTCAAGCCGCCTCTTGTCCTTCGACACATGCCTCGACTGAGTCCTCTTGAATCCCTTCGGGGGCCTCACCTTGAACCATTCGGCATACTGGTCTGCGGTTCGGTGAATGAATCGACCCTTTCTGTTCAGCGCGATCTCAATGTATCCGCTGATCGTTCGCGTCACGTATCCGCCTTCGTCACGCGAATAGTTTACGTCGTAGTTGAACGCCAGGATGCCATTGTCTCGCTGGTGCGTTCCCCACGGACAGTCGGGTATCCATGTGCGGATCGTCATTGACACTTCCGCAGCGTTGTTGTCTCCGATGGGAGTAAACCGAACAACGTCGGTCTTCGGGCCGAACTTGACGTCAGTCACGCCGCCGCCAACATTGACGCGAAGATTCTGACTGAACCCCTTGTGCGAGTAGATCAATGGACCGGAGTCCTGCGACAGTCGCTTTCGGATGTTTTCAAGCGAGCCGTCGGTAGGGCGAACGGCAATGATCGCGGTCACGTTGATGGCGATTTCAACGTAGATGACAGTTCTGTTCGCCTCGTCACGAACCGGCGTCTGCGACGTCTGAACATGAGTCGCACCGTCAAACGAGTAGCCGTTGTACGACAGCGTTCCAGTAATCGGAAGTCCAGGCATTAGAATCCCCCGCCAATCGGCTCCATCTGCATGATCGGGAACAAGCCTGGGAAGAATCCGCGACCCTTCCCAGCTTCCCATCCAATGTTCAGGAAGTCGGCAGTGAACGGGTCTTGCAGCGGATCGTCCTCTTCCTGCGCCTTCTTCAGCAGAAGTGCAATCTCGACCTGCTTGTTCACCGACTCGACGGCCAGTCGCAGAGACTCAGCCTGGTTGCCCTTCCACCATTCAATTTGCGACTGAACCATGTCGCTAAACGCGCCAATCTGCATGACGCCAGCCTCGATGTAGGGCAAGCCTCGCTCGACGATCGGCATGACCGCATTGGCGATCCTGACCAGCAGCAGCTTGATCTCCAAGCCAATGCCAGCCATCTTGTCTTCAACTTTGAATCTGGACTTCTCGAACTCCGACAAGTCCTTGCTCATGCGCTGCGATGCCTGGAATCTTCGCATCTCCCGACCGACGTCCGTCAGTGTCACCGCCAGCGACAGCCGCTCATCGAAGTCAGACAGATTGCGAGCTTCGTTTTCCATCGCCGACGCGAAACGGTGAATGGCAATGGCGGTCACGGTTGCCGCTCCAGCTACCGCCGCAATCGCGACAGCCGCAGGAGCCGCTACGGCCGCGATGGCGCCAAGGCCAGCCGCAACACCGCCAGATGCCGAACCGGCCGCAGTGGCAGTCGCCCCACCGGCAGCCGCCGAAACAGCGGCGGGAGCAGCCCTCGCCGCAACTGCGGTCCCGGCAGTCGCTCCAGTTGACGCCGCAGCTTTCTTGACGCCACCAGACGCAATTCCAACCGACCGAGTCCCAGGAGCCATCTTCTGGGTCATATCAGCGGCTGTCCTCGCATTATTCGACGCCGCAGACGCAGCCGTTGCCGCCTTAGGCGTCGCCTGAGCCCCCTGGCTTGCCGCAGGAGCAGCGGACGGGGTCGCAGACGGCATCTTGCTCGCATCGGCCGTCGGAGCCGCCTGTGAGCCCGCAGCGATTGCCGAAGACGCACTCCCAGCGCTTGCGGCAAGGTGGTCTAGCGATTCGCTCGCCTTGACAGCCGACGCAGAGAGCACGTCATGCCTGGAACCGGAGTCAGTTGGCGTGTCGCCAGACGAATCTGCACGACGACCAGGAAGTCCAGTGTTAGACTGGCCATTTGACACGCCAACTGACCTCGACGCCGGTTGGGTCCTCTTGTAAGTGGTCCGCCTGCCTCTGCTGTCATACCTGACGCCAGTGTTGCCGCGAGCAGCATTGGCCGCCTCTCCGACTGCCCTGACGACAGTAACCGCCTGTCCGGCAATGGCACTTAGCGACTGAATGGCCTGCGCCGCGACCGGATCAATGATCCCGGCAAGACCTTGGCCAGCAGATGCAAGCGTGCCAGCCGCAGCCGTCAAGCCACGAAGGGCATCGCCAACAGTCGGCCCGCCGTCCTCGTAGCTGTAGCTACGTCTCGGCCGACTGTCGAGTTGGTCAGTGCCATGACTCGCCGCAGCTTGATTGACCGCCTTCGGAGCGGCAGCCGCCGCACTGGCTGGAGACGCAGACGATCCGCCAGAGGACGACGGGGCAGGAGATGGCGGTGCAGACGCCGCAGCACCGCCACTGCGCGCCGGTGCCGACGATTGCGACACCGGGCGCGGGGCGACCACCTGAATTTCAATCTGCGCTTTTGCCATTGGATTGTCTCAGTAATGAGACACCGACTACGTGAGAGTGCCGAAGACTCCACCAGACCCAACGTAGTGCCGCATTCGCATCGGAACCGTCCTCAGGTCCGGTGCCATCAGCAAAGCAACGTCGAATCCTTCCATGATGATCGACCTCGGCAGCGTGACAGTGGCCGGTGATGCGGCAGCGGGAGTCCCGGCGACCGCAGTGAGCACCAGCGAGCCGTACTTGCTCGAATCGAGGACGCCAATGACAGCGTCCATCGTCAGCCAGGCCGACCCAAACGGATAGAAAGCCGACAGCGCTGCGGCAGCGTTGTACTCCAGCATCGTCCAGTCGCTGAACTGGGCACCGCCGCGAAAGATCGCGTCTTGCGGGGACTCCGCAAAGTTGTCGCCAGTAATCAGCCGCTTGAAGTGTTGATGCGACAGTCTCGCACCGTCCTGCAATTGGCCAACGGACGACGCCTTGTAGGTGATGGTGTATGCACCGTCAATGAACGACATCAGGGAACTCCTTACGGCGTGGGATCAGTCAAGACAATAATCGAAATAGTTGCCGTCGCACCGCTCGCGTTCGTCACGAAGATCGAAGTAACGTCAGTGCCAAGCACGAACGTATGGTAGTCGTTCGTTGACCACTGATACGGCTTGTTGGCCTTCAGTGCGATCGTGTCGTCAGGCGTCGTGCCATCGTTGGTCTCAATCGTCACGTCTTGGTCGGATTGAATATGGATTGCCTTCACCGCGCTGACGTCAATCGCCAAGACGACTTCAAGGTCAGTGGACGAATCGGGCACCTGCTCCTCGAACAGCAATGTGGACAGCGTCCCAGTCAGCGTTTCACTCTGAGCGAGTGCGGTTCCGCCTAAGGACATGCCACGACTCATTACTCCGTCCATCACCGTCCTCCAAGTTCTTCGATATCAAACGACCCAACGTCTCCGTGGGCAGGAAACATGCGCAGCCAACACTTCCACTTTCCGCTCACCGAGGCCATTCTCGCAGACTCAAGGACGAGGCCCGTTTCGGAGTCCCGCTTGCCAGTCGATCTGACGATTCGCGCCGCGTCATCCTTGTCCTCGGCCTCAATCTGAAACTCAGTGGGAACCGGGGGCGAACCAACGGCCACAAGGCCGACTTCCTCAAGCGTGAATGCAACGCTCGTCTTGAGCGGCAGGCATGACTTGACGTCGCCAGCAACAGGAACAGGGAGCGCAGACAGGTGGCCGTAGTGGCTCATGTGCGGAGGTCTCCATGAAATCGGCCGGACGTCAAACGCCCCGTCGGCAGGCGACTCAGTGTCTCTCGATTGCAGCACGATGTAGATGCTCATTTGCCGACCTCGTTCATGTACAGTTCTTGGCTGCCGCTCAATATACCAGCTTTGTACGCCTTGCTCTTCTTGCATCCAGGGCAATTCACGTCCTTGGGACTCCCTGTCGCCGCCTCTCCGTTTCTCCATGTCGCGAGGTAGTCACGCTTCTTGTCGCAGGCCAAGGCGTACCTCAGTCCAAGCTGGCCGACGACCGGACCTTTCGGGTCCCTGACAAGCAAGTGCATCAAGGCCCGCTTCTCGACAGCAGGCGGACCAAGCGAGCACTTCGGGCACTTCGGGTAATCCGACTGAAAGTCAAAGTACGGCTCGCCCTTTTCGCAGCATTCAGGATTCGGGCATCGCATCCAGACCGGCTGTTTTGTCGTCTGCTGGTCATACGCAAGCTGACCCTTCCTGTTGGCAAGCTCCGAAAACGACCTTGCCGCCACTGCCCTTCTGTGCTCAACCTTCTCAAGATCGTAGTAGCTTTGCTTTGCCATCGCTCAATACCTGTTTTGGATTCGCCTTGCTTCGTCAAACTGAACGCTCCTCACCAAGCCAGCCTTTTGCTCTCCTGCAATGTCAGAGAAGTACTCAGAGCCAACAATCCTTGGACGCGCCGAGTACCCTTGCCATACGAGCGGATGGCTGAACGGCTGCGCGGAGACGTTCTTCGATAGCCTCTTCAGTTGCTCGTTGCAGTCGTTCATCAAGTCATAGCTGAAGTCAACGGCATCTCGGATTCGGCCAAGCTCCGAGTTCAGGCTGTTGGCTCCGTGCAAATAGAAGTCCGACAGCGAGTCTTTGGGGACATCGGCCACCCGCATGACGACAGCTATCTCGATCCCGTAGGTCTCGTCAATCACCGTTCCGCTTGGCGAGTGCGTCCGGCCGGGGCGAACGCCATTCGACATGATTGCAACGTAAATCTGACCAACCTCGGCTGGGGCAAATTCATCGTACTCAACGCGACACACGTCCTCTGTGTACCCGCAGACATCCCGAACGATCTTGAGCGTCGCCTCAAGCAGCGCCTGCTCGCCAAAGTAGTCCCTCGCCATCGCTACCTCCCGTACGTCTGGTTCATCATCACAAGGACTGCCTGAGCGCCAGCGTCACACCAGTTCTGCAGCCACGCCTCCGGTATCTCATCGTCCCCTGGGAAAATCTGCCGTCGCGGCAGATTCCTTTTCGGGTTCCCCTTGTCGTGCATTGCTACTCGCGGGTCAGAGCTTGCAATCACAACCTTGTCAGCGCTGACATTGAAAATCTGTCCATCAGGAGGATCGTACGACACCGAGTCCTTGCTCATCCGGAAAACGCCAGGCGTCAAGGTTGACAGCATGACGCCTGTGTCCCTCAGTATCTCAACGTCACGCGAACCAAGGGCATGAAGCTTTGACAGGCCAGTGAGCTGCGTCGTCCTATGCTGCGCTACCCTCTCGGCCCTTGCTCTCGCATCTGCTTCAGGCATCGAAACCATCAGGCGCTTCAATGCCTTTCGGAACTCAGCCTTCCTTATCTTCTCACGTTCCTGAATTGTATTCTTCGGTAAATACTGTCCGCCATGATAGTATCTTCCGCCAACAAATGCACCGCCTTTTGCAGACCGCCCCCTGAACACGTCGTCCTTGCCGACCTTTCTATTCGCAATCGTTACAGGCGACAGCTTCGGCCACTTCACCCCCATCTCGTCAGTGCCGCCGCGAGACTTCGTGACGAACGATTTGTGCAAGTCCGATATGGCAGCGAACCCTATCGCGGTCATTACGATTCTGCCGAAGTCCTCCTTGGCTCCAGTGCCAAACACGACGAACGGCATCGAAGACAGTTCTTCAATGAGTTCGTCAACGTCACCTTCGTACTTCAGCGCCATGTCAGTCTCGGAACTGCTTTGTCTTTGACGGCAGCGGAAAGCTTGTCTCAGTAACGACGCGAACCTTTGCATTCGCGTATCCGCGATGAGGACGCAGGTTGCTCAGCGCTGGCATTACGTTGATCGACTTCGTGATGCCAGGCAGTGTCAGGCCGCTTCGCGCCAGGCTGACCATCTGCCCCTGCGGTCCATAGATTCGCTCGAACTCTTTCACAAGCGATTCAGGTGGAGAGTTGCCGCGATCAGTGGACAGGAACAGGCCAGCCGCGATCGTACACCAACGGCGAAGCAGCGTGCTGTTGACGATGTCAACGGCCGCGTAGCCAGCAGGCTCCGTGTATGCCCAAGTCTCTTCGGTCGCAGCGTTGATGGCATCGTTCACTACGTCAGTGTTGATGCCTCCGTCTCGGTCGTGGTCAGACCACAGGCGAATCGCCTTGGGGCCAAACTTGCGTTCAAGTTCACTGACGCTCGACAGGGCGTGTTGCAGCAATGAGACCGCCATGTTCTGCTCCTTCAAATGACAAAAGCCGGGCCGGGAATGCACCCGACCCGGCTATTTGCAGCGACGCGATGGCGTGGCGACAGCTCACAGTTAATGGACTTCGATTAGAAGTCCAGGGTAGCGTAACAGATGGCAGCGGGAATCAAGAGCACCGGCAGGCCGTTGTACCGCGAATGGAACTCGTAGCTAACCGGGTCGTCAAGCAGCTTGTGGTAGTAGTACTCGCCGTACTCGTTGCTCTCGGCCTGCGTCACCGGGTTCATCACCGGCTCAGGGCATTCCCAGAACTGTACGACTCGCGAGTCGATGCCGGTCGTGAACACGCCAGCCGTGTCCGCGATCAGCTTCGTGAACGTCCCGCTCAAGTTCAAGCCGTTGTCAACGATGTGGAACGTGACCCAGGGGGCACCGCGAAGGACCGCAGTAAACTCCTGCTTCACTTCATCGCGCTTGAACTCCAACACGGGATCATTCGTCGATCCGGCCAAGGACTGAACCTCGGCGTTCACGACGATGTGGCCCCACATGACCGACGTCACGAACACGTCATGCAGGCCAATGCCCACGTTCTCGATGAACGCCGCATTGATGGCCAGCAGGTCGCGGACGATCGGCGCGGCCGAGTTGTCCCAGGCAGTGCCGATGATGTCACCGTCGCCAGTCATGTCCAACTGGCTCTTGTTGCCAGCCGGAATCTGGTAGTCAACGGTGATCGAGCCACCGCTGTAGGCATGGGTGAACATGTCAACGCCGGACTGCGTGAACGTGTACGAGCCACGGAGCATCGCAGAGGTCTGGAACTCACGCAGGTTCGTGTTGCGCTGGCGGACGATCTGCTCTTGGTCTTGGATGTACTGACGGCCAAGCTCGTCAATCTCATTGACCTGACCACCAACCGGACGAATCTGGTTGACGGTCTCCTTCGGGATCGGCAGCTTCTCAGCCGAACGCGGGATGCGGAACGGAACATTGCCGACAGGCTGCCGGGCAATGTGGACAGCCGGGGCACCGGGGACGGTCGCGGTCGCAACTTCACGAGTGTCGTCAAACACGTCGTAGGAACCGCTTCGGCTCGGCGTCTTGCGGACATTGCTCCCGCCAGCGCCAGTCCCAAATCGGTCCTGCAGCGTCGTGTTAATGACAATCAGTCGGCTGATACGAGCCATGACCATCTGCGGGTGCAGAAACGTGGGCAGAACAGGCACTAGACTTCCTCCTCAATGTGGCTTCCGGCAGGAACGCTCCGGATCAGTAAACGACGTAACCAGCCTCAGGGCTCGGAGCATCCGGCAACTCACGCTTGCCGACAACGACAGAGCCTCGCTCCTTGAAGAACCTCTTCCATTTCTGGAACTTGACGGAATGGTACGGGGCACCGCGAACGGAGTCATAGCTGAAGTCGTGCAACGCAATGCCGATAATCGGCATCATCGGGCCGCACACCGTGTCCTCGTCAGCTTTCACCCATCCACCAAGCGGCGGACCCTGACGGACGGCGTCGTACGCAACGACGTCGCCCCGCTTCACCTTGATAATGTCGCCTCTCACCGGAATGCCGGGGATCAGCGTGACGCCAGGCTGAACGGCAGTACGCAGGATGTTCGCCATCCGCAGGATTTCCTGGTCGGCAGACGGCGACTTGGCCTCCGCTTCCCTTGCAGCACGGTCGATCATTTCCTGCTTGGCAATGACAGCATTCATCTGCTCTTGCCATTCGATCTTCCGCTGCAAGTCCTCGTTTCGCAGCGACTCCTGCTGCACAATGAGTTCCTGCTCGCGGGCTTCCAGGCTTGCCTGCATCTCTTCGAGGCGGGCAAACATGTCGGCCGTCTTCGAGTCAAGCGGAGTTGCTTCACTCGCAGGGGCCTTGTCTTCCTGTTTCACATCCTGCTGCTTTGCCATTCAACCAGACCTTTGTCATATCAAGAGAAAGAGCAATCCCATGCCACCGCGTCAACTGAACTACGTGGCGATGGCGTAGGCGAATCCGCCAGTCAAGCCAGTGCCAAACGGGACACTCGGCAGCGTGGCCAGCCACTTCAGCGTGCTGCCGACGTACACCGCCTCAATCCGCACCAGGGCGCCAATCTGCTGACCGGCCGTCGTGAACGTCACGGAGTCGGCCGACAGGTCATTGCCGACGATAATGTTGTCGCCCTCGGCCGAAATGACAGCCATCTCATGATCGGACGCCCGCAGGAACTCGAACGCCAGGCCAGCCTCGATGGTCGGCAGCGTGAAGTCGCAGTCGGCAGTCGTCGCAATGAAGCGAGTGCCGTTGTGCGCCGCAGTGACGACTTGATCGGTGATTACGTTCAAGTTGCGGATCGGCTGCCCAAGGAAGCCAGCACCGTTCTGAATGTCGTCACTGAACAAGAATCGGTCGGCCATCTGGCAGCGAGCCAAGTGCTCGGCAGTGCTCGACGTGAACAGCGTGCCTTCGATCAGCAAGGAGGCCGCGTCCAGTCCGCCCTTGATAATCACCTGGGCAGTCTTGTCCTCGACCGTACCGTAGTTGTCGAGCATCGACAAGCCTTCAAGCAGGACGCCGAACACTCGTTCGGTTCCGTCCGTCGCATCAGGATTCCACTGGTACAACTTACTGTCCGAGGTCTTCATGCCAAGGATCAGTCCAGGGCGAAGCTCGGTCGTCGGGCTGTTTCCTGCGTCAACCGTCGAGCTACCGATCTGGACATTGCCAGCGATCAGCAGTTGCTCGTAACGGCCATACCATACTTTCTTTTCCGTCGTCTCGACCTTGGCGCCAATGCCAGGATTCGCTCCGACGGTCGGGTTGGGCACGTAAGCCATCTGGCAATCTCCGTTCAGCAATTAAACATCGTCAAGGCAATCGAACGCTCGGCAACTACTTGCGGTACATCGCCGGGTTCTTTTCAGCCAGCTTTGCAGCCTCCGCAGCCGCTTGCTCCGCAGTCACTTCTCGTTGGGCCGACAGCTTCGGCTGAGGCATCACGGACAAGCGAGCACGCTTGGCGTCGGTCAGGAAGGTCCCGGCAGGCACCGTCTTTCGCGACTCAAGGAACCGATGCACGTTCGTCAGCTTCACGCCGCGCGCGCCAAGGGAGAGCTGTACGACGCGAATCTTTTTCTGCAGATTCAGTGCCTCGCGGCCAGTCAGCTTGCCAAGGCGATACATCCGGCTGACGCGAGCGCTCAGTCGCTTCCGCTCACCGGCCATCAAGTACTTCTCGGCCGCAGCAGCCCGCTTCGTGGCCTGCTTGGTTCGCAAGGAAAGCGTTGCCATTTCCGGTGACTTCACTTCAAGGTCCTCCTCGTTATAGTCGTCGAACGGCACATCTTCTTCGTCAGCGCCGCCAACATCGACACCGCCGCCGCCGTCGTCCATCGTCCTCTGCCGCAGTGCGGCAGTAAGCTGCAAAAGGTACTCACGCGGGTTCTGCTCAGGATCGCAGTCAAGCGGAGCCGCAATTCCGGCAGCCTCAAGGTTCTCTCCGATGATCGCACCGAATCCGCCTTCAAGGCCACTGTCCATGCCGCCACCCATGCCGCCACCCATGCCCATGCCGTCGTCGTCGTTCAGCATGGCATCCATGGCCTCGTCGTCCGACATTTCGATCGGCTCGTCCTCTTCGTCAAGGTCGCCAAGCTCGTCGTCAAGCCCGTCGCCGTCAGAGTCGTAGTCATCGTCCTCAAGATCGGCATCGTCAACGACCGGATCGTCCGCGTAGTCGTCGGCGTACTCGTCAACGGCACCTTCGATCTCGGACTCCATGTCCTCGTCGTCCATGTCCGAGTCGTCAGCGTCAATGTCCTCATCCTCGTAGTCTTCATCTTCGACATCATCGCCGCCGATGTCACCGATGTCGTCTTCGGGATCGTCGTCGCCAGCGTCCTCGTAGTCATCTTCCTCTTCGTCGTCGAGACCTTCCTCTTCATCCTCGACGTCGTCTTCGTAGTCGTCGTCATCGACGTCCTCATCTTCGAGTTCGTCGTCATCTTCTTCGTAGTCGTCACTTGCCATCTTCACCGCCCTTTTCTTCTTGGCAGGTTCGTCGTCGCAGCCAAGCCGATACACGACAGGCTCGGCAAGCTCAATGCCCATGCGAATCGCTACGCACGGCCGCATCCCACTCTTCATCGCGCTCATCGTCACCGGGACAAACGGCCCCTGGCTTGAATCGACCGGATAGTTAACAAGGTCAAGTGCGCCAATGACGTCCTGGTACTCGTTGCCAGAGCCATCGCGGAACTTCGGCAGAATGACAGGCGACACGAAGATGTCATTGCCAGCCGCCTTTCTCGCAGCCGCTTTGCTGCTGAACGCAGTCGTCACTACCGCAGACTTGCCATCCTTCGATAGCTCAAACGCCGACATGCGGCCAACGGTGTTCTTCGCGGTTCGGCGCTTCTCGTACTCGGACATGGACAGTGGAACGCAGTCGTCAATGTCGTCCGAGTGATCCCAGTGCATCGGAACAACCTGCTTGTTCTTTCGCATCTGGTTGAAGGTCTTCGCCCACTGAGACAGTCTCTGCGGCGTCACATGAACAATATCATCCGGCGAGTGATACGTTCCAACCTTCAGAATGTTCTTGCGGTAGTACATCTGCGTCTCCGTTGCTGGTACGACCAATCTAAACCGCTCAGGCCACCTGGAATCAATGGCCTTCCGTCAGATCATACCAATATGGTGAGCATTCTGCGCATTCTGAGCAAAAAAACCTGGGTCTCAGTAATGAGACAACGAAAAAAGCCGCCGTAGTGGTACGGCGGCTTTCAGCTTCGCAACGACAGCCAGTCAGTCAAATGCCTTGCGTTGAACTCGAATCCTTGGCGACTCAAGGTATCGCTTCAGGTCGTCAACGAACGGATCGTGGTCGCATAGCTTCTCAAGGTACGACAGCGGAACATCCTTGATCTGCTCTCCAGTGTGCTTGCCCCATGGCATCCGCCTGCACTCGAATCCCTTCGCAGCAGCGTCAGACATCGGAAGCAGTTCGTTCGTCGGCTCCTTCCCCTTCGCGCTGATGCCAGCCATGTCACCGCAGCGGACGTGCATCGCCACCCAGAACCGCTTCTCAAGTTCAGGCGACATGTTGAAGTCCCTGATGATCTCCTCAAGGAATTCCTGGGCAGCGGCAAGCGCGGTGATCGCAGGCTTGTTGTCTTCAGCCATCAGACGCCACCATTGATCGAAACGCTCAGTGCCCGGCCAATTCGCCTGCCGTTATACCAAACGACAGGGCAGTCAACCTTCTCGTGTACCATGCTGGGCTTCGGGTACAGTCGCTTCAGAGGCGACCCCTTCTTCTTGTCGCGTCCCCGAATGATCCCGCTTGGCCCACTGCCAACGATCTTCAAGTCCTTGTACTCGCCAGTCGCCTCAAGCCTTGCAAGCTCATTCCTGAGCCTTGCGTCGCACATGAAATTGCGATTACTTTTCTTTCTGCTCACGGCATCGCTCCAGTGGCTACGGTTTGAGTTACTTCTTCGCGGCAGTACCAGAACGCGAAGGCTTGGGGACGGGAGTGCCTATCTCACCGATGTCTTTCTTCACCGGAGCAACATAGCTCGCGGGAGGGACAGCGCTCGCGTCGTCAAGTATCTTCTGGGCCTCTTCCATTGTCAGGCGTCCGTCGCATTCGCCAATCGGCGGGTCAGGATTGTTGGCAACGGCCTCGCCTTCCTCATCGAACAGCCTGCCAGCGGCAGGCGGCGGCTCGTCACTCGCCTCCTTGCTGCCAGGAAGCGAGTCCTTGCAGGCTTCGTCGATCATGCCGCGAAGCTCCATCACGATGTCAACGCCTCCGTCATTGGCGACCGATCGCAGCAACGCCTCAATGTCATTCAGGCTCGTATCCCATCGCGAACGCTCGCGGTCGGATACCTTTACTTTGCGGTGGCCATTGTGCCAGATAATCTGCATGTCTCTCTCCTGTTGAATAGAACCGAAAAAACAATGCCGAGCTTCACCGACTCGGCGTGAGGGGCTGGACTTGCAACATCGGCGTTACCCGCTCCAGCCCCACGTTCCGCCCGTTCGATGGCGGCTACCAATATCCCTGCGAGTAACCGCAGGCGTAACATTCCTCAGCCTTCGTCGCGCTGACGTAATTGTGCGAGCCGCATTGAGGGCAGCTCTCGCCGGACATGCGATTGCCTTGAATCCTCTGTTCAGCTTCTTCGTCATCCTTCCGAAACGACTCTTCTCGTCCACGGTTCCAGCATTCGTCGCAGTCTGCTCGGCCGCACTTGCATTTCTCTTTCATTGTCGCGATCCAACTTACGTAAGAATGACCGGATATCCAATTTCAGCCGACTTCTCATTGAACGTGTCAACGACAGCGCTCGCCAGATCAATTCCCTCGGACGTGGCGAGCAGGTCGAGGTAGATGAATGCGTCGGCAAGCTCTTTCCTCAGCTTGGCCTTCAGCGACTCTTCGGTCTCGCCCTTGGCATTGCCCTTCAAGCCATTGCGAATCCTGTTCAGCTTCTTTGCTACGTTTGCAGCCTCGCCGAACTCGCCGATCGTCGCAGTGAACCAGTCGGATGCGCCCCACGAATTGATGTCGTGGCCAAAGCCAAGCGGCGACTCGCACCGCTTCTTGTTCTCAACGCTGAACTGTTTCATGTCCATGCCTTCGCTCCCCTTGCATTTGCAGTTTGATTTCAGGAACCCACACTTACAAAACAATACGCTCAGTCCGCGATCGACAACGCCAGTGCCTTCCCAGTGGCCGTTGAACTTTATCCGGACCATTCTTTCCCCTCGATTCGCGATAGCATCCTGTCAGTCACTTGCTCCAACAGCAAGATAGATTGCCTCACCAAAAGAACAGTTGGATGGCCCGCGCCAAGCTCGCCTTCCATCGCCCTCAAGTCCTTCTGAGCGCGCCTCATGTCAGCAACTTGCCTGACAAACAGCTTCATGTCGTGAATGCTTGACATCACCGAATCCCTTTTGGTGGAGAATCCTTAAATGCCTCGCACTTGCAAGGGTCGCACTCAGGGCACGCCTGAAATCCATGATCGCAGGCAATTTCAACAGACAGGCTTGCCGCTCTCAGGAACCTGCAGTCAGGATCGTGCTCCAGCTTGGCCTTGCAGATGCAGCCTTCTCCGATCAGCTTGCACTTGGGGCAGAATACATCAGTCATGGCAGGACGCTCCGTTCTGTCTCAGTAATGAGACGTTCAGGCCATCGCGATCAGCGTGTCAACGTCGTCAGGCGGAAACTTTTTGGCAAGTCCGAGTCCAGGGGTCGCCGGAATGGGAACCGTTCCGTTGTACTTCGCCATGACCCGGTTGTAGTGCTCCGGCGTGCAGTCGAGCATGACAGCGCTGTGCAGCTTGCCGTCGCGAAACTCAATGAACCACGCAAGAGCATCCGCAGCAACCGTCGAGTTCTCCATCCGCCTCGTCATGGCAGCAGTGTCGAGCTTGAGTTGGACTTCAAACTCGTCCTCTCGGCCAACGTAATGCTCCATGTCATAGACAACGACCTCGCGGCACATGGCCTTCGAGTGGTCAATCAGGCTCTGCTCAGACACGGCAATTACCCCTTTCTCTTCCTGCGGTCAACGGTCCAGTAGTCAAGGCTGACGCCGAAATGCTTCGACAGTATCACAGCCGTCGCGAGACTCGGATTCCTCTTCGCGTTTTCCATGTCGCACAGATGCGCCTGAGACAGGCCAGTCCTTTCCGACAAGACTCGTATCGTCTCCCTGGTCTTGCGTCTGCATCTCAGCAGGTTGTCACCGACGATGGTGGCAAGCGGATTATCCGGCTTCTTCTTCTTGTCATCGGCTTCAAGTCTTCCCATCGCAATCAGTCTCCATGCTCTTCGTGCTGATCGTCGTCCGGTTCGCCGGGCGACTGAAACTGGTCAAGGCTCGGTGATTGTTTGCCGGGCTCGGCGGCGGGCTTCCAGTAGGTTCGAGCCTCGTCAATGGCGCTCCGCACGTTCACCCGTATGGATCGGGCCGCAGTCTTCATGCCCTTGGCGATTTCCGGGTCCTTGTCGCCAGCGGCAACAGCGACAGTCTCAATGAGACCAGCGATGATTTCTGCGCCAGCGAGCATCAGAACGATTTCCTTCATCTTGACTCCCTTTCCAGTGAAACCAGATTCAGCCGACTCCAACTCAATCACGCGGTCAATCTGCCGCACGGCATGGGAGATGCTTGGCATGACCCCTACCTCATGGCCGCGACTCACAACCAGCCCAACCCCAGGAGTGCTTTCAAGCACCCATCCGCGATACTCAATCGCGTCCTCTCCAGCAGCAGCGTAGGTCATTGGATACCCCTTTCCAGCGCCAGACGGCGCCCTCAGCGCGCAGCAACCCCATCCGTGGATGGTGGAATGCTGGATGCCTAAATGCCCGCAGCCTGAGCACTTCTTTTACGTGGCACGCTCAGGTCTACCAACCCCACCACGCCAATGCTCTTGACCCAAGGCCGTACGTTGTCACCACTCCCTGGGGAACGCAGAGGACCTTCCGCTCAACGGCAATATCCTCGTCAAGCAGAAGGCTTTCGCCTCATTGCGGCCTGATTCGCCCCGCAGGGCACGGCTCAAGCCATTCTACGCCGTATCTTGCCGACTTCTCGGTCAGCTTGTCTGGCCACCGTTGCAATGCAACTGCCATCAGGCGGCAAGCCAGTAAACGAAAAAAGCCCTCCCTGCAGGTCAGCGATGGCAGTCGGCTGACGTGGTGACTCAGGGAGGGCCGGGGTTGCAAAGGCTGGCAACCATTGCATCCGAATGTCTCATTACGACGCCGCGTTGCCATCGCTCCTTCAGTTTACCAGATTCGCTAACGCCGTCAATAGGCTGTTCGCGGTTTTCTGGAATTATTCGCAAACTCAAGCACCTTCCACGCAGCAAGCTTCGCAAGTCGCACTCGGTAGCCAGAACCGTACATCTTTGGCTGTGTCCGGCTCGATCCGTACGCGGAGTTCAGCTTCTCAATGCCACTGCCAATCGCAATGTCAAAGAAGTCCTTGAACGGAACGAGGTACGCCGCTTCCAGGCTCGTCAGCCACGCAGCTTGCAACTGCTGGACGGTCGAGCACTTCTTTGTCGCGGCTCTGTGTCGCCAGATCGCGTACATCAGACTGTGCTCGGCAGCAAACAACCGATCCTTCTCAAGCCGACCATGGTAAACGAACGTCTCATTACTGAGACCCACAGCCTTGCACTCGATGAAGACCTTTCGCCCTTCGATCTCAGCAACGACATCGGGGCAGTAGTCGGCTCGCGAGTCGGTGGAGATGCGGGTTCCGCCAGTGAACGCGGCAGTCATCGTCTCAGCCATGTTGCCGCTCACAACGCGAACGTGGCCATGACCACGCAGGGGCTCGTCGAACAGCCTCAGTTGCATCGACTCGATCCTTGGCTTATCGCACACTATCATCGCTTGCCCCCGCTGCAATCTTCGCATTCGCCAGGGCAGTCGCAGTCGAGTTCAGGCCAGCGATGCGACATGTGCTTCAGCAGATATCGCCCGGCCTTCCGATAGCCCGGATTGCCCGGCTCTCGCAAGTATCCGTAACCGTCAGTGACTCCGTTTCGGTAGGCAGCGTTCACAGCGACAACGACCATCACGGCGGCGCCAATGACCATGCCCGCGATTAACGCCATCACTCCCATCCAGCCAAACACGTCAATTATCATCGCCATCTCCTAAAGAACGTACCCTGAACGACCGTCGAGGACATCTCGGCAGCCATTGATCGCCTCAAGCATGTTCGGGCGATACTTCCTCTTCCCTTCCGCCTTGACCCACGGAACGGCAATGCCATGTTCCTCAGCCGCAGACCTGCTGATGCTGTCAAATTCCCCTCGCGCCCATGCGTACCACAGGTCAAGAGTCGTCGCGACAGGGATCGCGTACGTCTCTGGCGGCTCCGACTTCGTCTTCAATTCGCGGGCATTGAAATGGACGAACAGGAAGCAGATGGCACCGCGAGCCTCTCTCCCAAGCATGAATGACATCTGGTGCGACTTCACCTTGTCCATCTTCAGAGACGGGCCAGACGACACCTTGCAGTCAAAGACAAACTGGCGTCCGCCAGGAGCAATGACGCCTTCAAAGTCAGGCATCGAATGAATGGGGCGATACTTGCCCTGCTGAAACGACATCTTCACGCCGTATCTGGCCCAGTCAATGCTGCCGCAGTCAGACTCAATGGCAAGCGCCTCGGCAGTGATCTTCTCGAAGTCTCCGCCCGATAGTCGGTCAATACCCTTATTTTCCATTGCCAATCACCGCCCGCACGACCATGTCGGCCAACTTCTGGTCGCGCCTCGCAACTTCAAGCGAATCGTACCCAAACCTGATGCCGTTGATGTCGAAGTAGAACGGCTCGTCCGAAGTATCGTCATATCTGACGCCGCCAGCGACGACTGATCGCACTTCGCTCTGACAGCAGAAGACAGGGCATCCAGTCGCCTCCGCAAGCGTCTGGCATGCCTCATTGAGGGCCGCCTTTTCGCTCGCTCCAATGCCTGGCGGATAACAGACAAACGCTACGTCGCCCAAGTCCTTCCGCATCTTGAATTGCATGGCAACAACGTCTTTCAGCCCCATGCCAATCGCCCTCGATTACAATGTACCGCTAACCGATTACACTGTCAGCGATTGTAGGTGCTCCCCCGGTGCTTGGCAAGAGCAGCCCCTTGCCCTTCAAGTCGTACGCTCGGTCCATCCATTCATGCAGCGAGCCAGCGCGATCATTGGTCGTGGCGACCGTTGCCCTGTCGCCCTGCCCCCAAGCAGTCAGGCCACTGAACACCGCAATGTAAGGCCCGCCGTCGTACGCCTCGTCCATCTGCTTCAATTGCGCTTCGTCGATGAACGCGGAGCTTCCAGCAGTGATCGCAGTGGTCAGCCTGATTCGCAGATACACGACCGCAGGCAGTTCCGTGGGCGTCCGAAAGACTCCGCTGTAAATCTCCAGGCTCCCAGATGCCGCAGTGCAATCAATCGTGAACGTGTTATTTGTCGCTTCGTCGTCAGCAATGACAGTGCCGCCAATGCCATCTACGAGATCGACCGTGATGACGCCAGCGGCAGGCACGACGTCAAGTTTCAGGAACATTGCGAATGCGTACTGGGTTCTTGGCGTCAGTGCAACTCGCTGCTGGATGGCAGTAAGCTCAGAGCCGTTGCCGTCAAACTCAACGGCCCGCGCGCCGCGAGCGGTGTGGGCACTGGCAGCAGTCGTTGTCGCATGGGCAATGGCCGGTGAACCGCCAGTCATTGCGTCAGTGCTCGTCAGTTGGCCAGGGTTCTTGACGCCCACAAACTCAATTGTGTGCGTGTAGTTTGGAGACGTGCCCGTCGTCGTGACCGTAATGGCACTGAGGCCAGTCAGCAGTCTCAATGCAGACTGGACGTCAGACTCGCCAGCGTCCCATGAAATAGGCGCCGTCGTCTGCGCGTCCCCATCGCTGTTCGTGAACGTCAGCGAGTACCAACCACCAGTGGGCGATCCGCTGATAATGACCGTTTGCACTTCAATGTCAGTCAGCTTCAGCGTCGTGCCGAACGTGGCTACCGAAGCTACCCATCCATCCGGCAAGTCCGCCTCAAGTGTGTCCGCGTCCTCAAACGTGCCATTCGAGAGCACATTGCCAGTTGTCGCCGTCGTGCTCGCAGCAGAGAAGCTTGCACCCGATCCCTTTGGCCAATCATGCGCAAGCGGAGACACGTACTCTTCTCCGGCAGCGGTGAACGATTCGCCGCCCGCTTCAGCTCCCTCGGAACCGCACGTAAACACGATGTCCTCAGCAAGCAGAAGCTCGTTTGTCCGACCGTCCGGCCGCTTGACGGACACGACAATGACGCCGTCACCCACATTCGATGAGTCATAGGACACCGTTGCTCCAACAGCAGAGGCCGAGACAGTCGTCGGGGATATCTCCATCTGTCGTACAAGCTCAATCAGTGCAACCTCAATGTCCTGCGACGACTGTGGATTGTCCTGCTCAACGACATAGACAAGCAGGTTCTGCAGGGCACCGGAAACCTCAGAGGCCATGGCAGTGCCAGCGCTCTGCAGTGACTCCAGCGCGTCAGCGACTCCGCTGAACGTGTTGATCTCTTGGATCGTGTCAGACCCGAATTGCTGAACGAAGTCTTCGACCTCATCTTCAATGGTCGTTCCCATCGCAGTGTTCAGCGTGTCAAGCGCGTGGAACGCCTTGCCCGCCTTACCAAAGAAGTCGGCAAAGTCAATCGTCATTAAAGTCTCCCTGCAATGGCGATCATCGCGTAAATGGCCAGGATGTGCCAGACATTGTCAACTACAATCGCAGCCCACGGCGAGCACGGCCCGTCCCGAAAGCCAGCCTGCCCAATGGCCTTCATCCATGCCGGAATCAGCAGCCATCTATCCTGAACAAAATGCGTAACGAACAATACTGGCCATGTCCACAACGGCATCCCGCCAAGCGCGGCAACGGCGGCCGTCCAGATTGCACAATGCAGCGCGCATATCAAGCTGCTGTTCTTCTTTCCGATTGCAAGAAAGTCGTTCTGCAGCAGGTAGTCACCTGCAAGATGCCCAACTATGGCACCTGCTAAGTCTGGCATTTCAATTCCTATCTGCAGCAAGAGCTGCGTTACTACCGCTTCGTTCGATCACGATAAACGCGGACTGCCCGCCTTCGTATGCGACGGGCGTCCAGGCAACTGTCCACCAGGCATACCCGTCAGGAGCAAGCTGCCTGTCCATGAACTCAATGAAATCCACAACGTCACTCGTCTTCACCGGCGAAAAATGAATGGACGTTACGCCCGGTTTCGCCATGTAGGTCGCCATGCCATCGCTCCTATGCCATTCTGGATACCGCTGCCGCAACCACGCAGGCAATCGCCAGCACAATGCCAATCGCCAAGACGGCATTTGCAATTGCCTTCTCGGCCCTGATCTGCCGTATTCTTACGAGTCGCATTTCAATTCCTCAACTGCCCGCCTTGACCATCGTCTTACACAAACGCTCGATCTCTTCAATGGGGACTTTTATCCTCCCGCTCGGCATCACAACGTGGGCTATCAGTCCGGCCCTGCACCAAGCGCGTACAGTGTTAGGACAGACGTCAAGCCGCTTCGCAACTTCTGGTGGGTTCACCAGACGGTCTCCGCTCATACAGTCCTCCTCGCCATCGGCGTCTCAGTAATGAGACGACTCCAAGTCTGCCCCTTGACCGACATTAGACCAGCAGCCACCGCAGATGCAACATAGTGCGCGGGAACGCCCTTGCCGCCAGAGTAGCTTGCAATGTCAGCCAGCCATGCGTCTCGCCACTGCGATTGCTCGTCAGGCATGGACAGCGACTTGTCCCTTGCCATAGTCTGCAGCATCAGCGAGCCAGATACAGCGTCAGTCGGAGGCGGGACTACCCCCGCGTTTCCGAGTTCCTTCGACATCTTGGCGGCAGCAGGGCAATCAATGACCCTGATCGACTTGCATTTCGTCTTTGTCGCCATGTCTCGCGCCGCAGCCAGCACCTCGTCATACGTCCCCGGCTCCTTCCAAGCGCTAACAAGTGACAGCAAGTTCGGGCCGCCAACCCATACTTGAATCACAGAGCAAGGGAATCCGCCAGCGAACTCGTCAGATCCCTCGGAAACGCTGACTGGATACACAAACATGGAAGGCCGAGCAAGTGACAGGTCAACCGACTTGACACTGCCATCAGCAAGATTGATACGCAGCGTCCTGTCGGAGACCGTGATGTGGCGAAGGATGTCGGCCGGATTGACAAGTGCTCCAACGCACTCAAGCAGCATCTCGTACGCACCGACAATGGCGTCAACGTAATCGTCGTGCGATCCGTGCGGAAACATCTCCAGTTGCTCAAGCAGTGCCTTGATCCATTCGTCGTCGTCGTCAGACTCGCCAAGGATCACAATGTTGCCAATCGAGGCTTGTGTCGCAAACGCGCCAGCGCGAACCTCTTTTGACTTGCGTGGCTTGTAGCCTTTCACTGAGTATCCAGGCAGCATCTTCTTGATGCCATAGACAAACGTCTTGCCAGAGCCACCGCCTTCTTCCTCAACGCCAACTCGCGTCCCCTTGCCGTCTCGCTCAGCCACCGACTTGATGTTTGCGTCTCGCCTTGCGACGCCCCAGTGGCCAGCATGAATGTGCTCAATCATCACCCTGCCATCGAACAGCAGCGACAGCTTGCCACCGGCCGTAGCGTCGCCGCCGCCCTCAGTAGCGGCAATGTCCCAGAACCTGACAGACGACCTGACTCCGCACGGACGCGACCGCAGTCGAGGGAACCATTCAACCTGAAATATGTCACCCGACGCGGGGGACGGTCGCTGCTGCAGTTGCCCGGCAATGTCATAGGGCGTGCCAAGGTCAGACTTCAGTGACCTCACCGACCTCTCGCTCCCATCGGCCGGGTAGTAGTCAGGCCAGAGCAGTTCGCCCTCCTCGGTTCGCGGATCATTGAACCCAAGCGGAGTCGTCTTCATCTTCGTCGGATGATCGCGCTCGTACTCCATCGGCAGGCAGATATGGACATACGACTTCTTCCGCAGCAGATGCCCAGACAGATCATCTTCGTGCAGCCGCTGCATGACAGTGACGTAGCTTGGGTTTCGGCCTCGGCGTGTTGACAGCGTCGTGTCGTGCCAAGCAGAGACGTGCGTACGGGATGTGTCGCTCTTTGCGCCGTCAGCAGTGTGCGGATCGTCAACGACAATGAAGTCAGGGTGCTCGCCAGTTCCACGACCACCGACAGACGTGCTCAGCCGCCAGCCAGCCGACGTCGTG
>Ga0099850_1000011_pt1 | contig 64349 bp, 101 predicted proteins | sample CB_VirMetaG_5_FD_79182 | JGI IMG/M metagenome (GOLD analysis project Ga0099850, IMG submission 79182) | Freshwater to marine saline gradient viral communities from Chesapeake Bay - CB_1508_1D Viral MetaG | ecosystem: Environmental > Aquatic > Marine > Coastal | place: USA: Chesapeake Bay... | reverse complement strand
GAGGGCATCGTTAGCGTTCCGCCAGTCGATGCGCCATAGTTGCTGGATGTGATGTATGAAACTTCAAGGGCACCACCAAACCCGCCAGCGCCCATCAGTTTACCTGTTGTAAGCATTACGAACCATCCCCAATTAGTGCGCCATACAGCGTCGTGGAGACCTTCCAGAGAGCAATGACAGTACGCCCAGTGGTTGCCAGCGTGGGTGCAGAGCCGCCATTGTTCACCCAAGTAGTAGTCGGCCAAGTGATCGTGTAGGCGGTACCATCGTCGATCATAAGTGTGATTGCTTGACCAGCAGAGAAGCCGTCAGTCGGTGTAGAGTTACCACTCAACGTCCATTCCTGAATAGAACCGTTGTCAGGCTCCAGAACGGGAGTTGTGCCAGTGACAGTGTAGATGTCTTCGACGGGCGTTCCTACTAACGTCAGGTTCGTAGCAGAGCCGGAACTTGCAGCAACAGCACCTACCGTCGAAGCCGTCAGTGTAGCACTGCCAAGTGCGGTGACGTGGCCATAGGTATCCAGAGTCACGTCTTGAATGACAGTTGCACCGGAGTTGTCGACACTTGCCTGAGTGGACGTGTCGGAGTGTGACAGACCACTGGCGTCTTGAGTAAGACCACCACCAGCAGCTACACTAAAGGTTGTCCCTGAGAGACTGATACCATTACCAGCACTGTAGGTAGTGTCTGTAGGTGTATCCCAAGTGAACGAACCATCACCATCACTACGGAGATACTGAGAAGTAGTACCATCGCCAACAACATTAAGCTGAGTAGCACCAATACCGTTAGCTGTTACAGATAGACCAGAGGCATCTTGTGTAAGACCTGTCCCGGCGGCTACACTGAATGTAGTCCCTGAGAGGCTAATACCGTTACCAGCACTATAGGTAGTGTTAGTGTCTGGTGGGGTTTCCCATGTGAAGCTCCCATCACCGTCACTACGAAGGTATTGTGATGTAGTACCGTTGCCTGTTACGTTCAACTCATCCGCCCCGACCACGTTGGCTGCGATCTGTGCGTTGATCGAAGTGGTGCCAGAACCTGTTAAGTCACCCGACAGAGTAATAGTCTGGTTCCCTGTTAGGAAGGCAGACGCATGTTGGCCGTCAAGGGTGTCAGCATCAAGACCAGAACCGGAACCATCAACGGTCAAAATCGCAGTTAGAATCTCAGAGGCCGTTTGATCAGCGGTTGCCCCAGCTTCGATACCTGCTAGCTTAGCACCATCAGCAAGCTCAATTACAGTACCACCGGTAGTCTTTGTATAAATTTTCTTATCGGCTAGGTTTACAGCTAGCTCCCCCGGCTCCAAACTAGCTGAAGCAGGTACGCTGGAAGCTGTTGAAGACTTTTTATGAATAATCTTGGTTGCCATTGGGCTTTTCTCCTATGTGTGAGGAGGGACGCCCCTATAGAGGGACGCCCCAAGGGTATTAGTAGGAACCCCCATCCAATGTAACATCCGCAAGGGTTTGGTTGCCAAGTGACCAGTGGTCAGAAGCTTCAACCCAAAGGAAAGATACATTAGAAGAAGTACCACGTTCAATTTCAATACCACCATCTTGAGAAGGGACACCTGTTTCATCAGCGTTAAGAACAATAATGTTGTCGCCAATGTTGACAGTATTAGAGTTAACTGTAGTTGTTGTACCGTTAACAGTCAAGTTACCAGTGATGATAGTGTTACCACCAACATTGAGGGCACCCCCAATACCGACACCACCTGTTACCGTTAGAGCACCTGTACTTGTGGAGGAAGATGCGGTATTATTAGTAATACCAATGGCGTTAGAAGTAGTAGCACCACGGGCAGTAACAGTCGCCAGAGTATCACTCTCGGAGGTTAGATAAGAACCTGCAGGTTGGATACCTGCCTCTGCCAGTGTATTATTCACCCAAGCAGTACCGTTCCACTTTAGGATTTCACCCGAAGAGTTGGCTGTGATTGTAGTATCGCTTAGAGAGTCTAGGGTGTGGTTATGACTTGTTGAAGCCTTTCCGTTCAACTGAGTTTGGATGTTTGAAGTAACACCGTCAGTATAGTTCAACTCAGCGGTTGTTGCAGTAATGCCATCAAGAACGTTAACCTCGGCAGCAGTAGCTGTTACATCAGTGATAGCACTTAGTGCATGTGTATGAGAAGAGGCAGCAATACCAGCTTCTGCGAGAGTATTGTTAACCCAAGCTGTACCATCCCACTTGAGGATTTCCCCTGAAGCAATAGAGGTGATTGTTGTGTTACTCAAGGAGTCTAAAGTGTGTGTATGGGAAGCTGCAGCATAGCTACCAGCGGGTTGAATACCAGCTTCTGCAATAGTGTTATTAACCCAAGCTGTGCCATTCCATTTTAGAAGCTCGCCTGAAGCGATAGAAGTAATAGTAGTATCGCTTAGAGAGTCTAGGGTGTGGTTATGAGATGTTGATGATTTTCCATCAAGCGCGGTCTGTAGACCTGTCACATCAGAAATAGAATGGGTATGTGTGGCACTTGCATAAGAGCCAGCTGGTTGGATACCTGCTTCAGCAAGTGTATTATTAACCCATGCAGAACCGTTCCACTTAAGGATTTCCCCAGAAGCAATAGTATCGATTGTCACATCTTCAAGAGCACCTAGCGTTGAGTAGCCTGCACCTGCCCAAACAGATCCATTGTATGACTTTAGAGTATTGTTTGTAGAGTCATACCATAAGTCGCCCTCTTGAGGGTTCCCCGGTGCTGTTGAATCAACATAAGCACCATTTAGTGTGATAATAGTCCCGCCGCCGTTCTTAGCATAGATCTTACGGTCAGCTAGGTTTACGGCTAGTTCGCCTACATCTAAGTCACCGCTTAAGGGGGCTGAGCCACCTGTGGTAGACTTCTTTAGAATAATTTTGGTTGCCATTAGAAGCTACCTCCTTGTAAATATACATTTGACTCATATTTCTGGCTTGTTGAGCTATACACTAATACCGCTCCATCGGCTTTGTTAGTGTTGTCAATATCAGAAATATCGTTTGTTGTTGCTTTTCGTGTTACCCAAGTATGACTTGTGGAATCAAACATTACAGTTTCGCCTGTGATTGAGGCGGTATCTGCTACATCAGATAGATCTCCAAGAGTAGTAGACTCTATAAGTACGACTACCTCGTCGATAGCTTCTTGAACGTCTGTAGCTATTAACCCAGAGTCTGTATTAAGGAATGGAACCTCGGAAGCGATCTGGTCAGCTGTAGCACCTGATTCTACACCAATGAGTTTACTTCTCAATGAGTCTGTAAAGTTGTTATCGGTATGAACATAGTCAGCATCTACGACGTTATTAGGGTCATAAGCTTGTACGTCTGCACCAATAACTAACCCAAGAGTGCTACGAGCAGTAACTGCGTCAGGATCATCAAGTAGGGTCCTGATGTAGCTTGTTAGAGAGGTTGTTGACCAAGTGTCTGTACCAGTGGTATAGAGCATCTTGTCAGCGATTGTAGGTAGACCCGCAATGCTTGTTAAACCTGCATCATAAGCTTGCACTGTTGAGCCAATATCAGCATCCTTGAGGATAGTTGCATCGTAACCCTGAACAGTGACACCAATATCAGCATCCTTGAGGATAGTTGCATCGTAACCCTGAACAGTGACACCAATATCAGCATCATTAAGAAGAGTAGCGTCATAAGCTTGAACAGTAACACCGATATCTGCATCTTTAAGGATAGTAGCATCGGCGTTCTCTTTACCTGCGAGCAAAGAGTTTACTTCTGTTTCAGTATAGTAGCGATCGTCATGGGTATGGCCAACATCTGACTTACCAGACAGTAGTGAGTCCACTTCTGTTTCTGTATAGAAATCGTCAGTAAGTGAGTAGTTTTCCCAATCACCTGATACACTGTTGTATCTTAAGATTTGGTCAGTAGACAACCCAGAGATTGTCACATCTGATAGGTTTCCAACAACAATATTAGCACGGATTATCTCAGAAAAGTCTCCTGCATTGATTGTATCAACAACATCTCCCGCGCTGTTAGATACCTCAACATAGAGGATACCCTCTGTTACATAAACATCAGTGATAGAATCACCTTTAGCACCCTGTCCACCTGTACGGGATAGAGATACAGAGTGGTTTGGTGATACGATATTTACATTGTTATCAGTAGTGGTAACATTAATTGAAATCTTGTCGTTCTTAGCTGTTACCTTGTAAGTCATACTCAGACCTCCTCAGAAGGGCTGTAAAGTACTTCTACAAGACCACGAAAAGGTTTCCAGATAAGTTGTGCATTACCAACACCTGTATCACGAACTTCAAGCCCAATCCACCCATAAGTAGGTGCTTCGGGGGAAGGCTGTGTAGTCCATGAGTCGATAAGGTCTTCTGGAATAACGATTTTAAATGTATTGTCAGTAACGGTAGCATCAAGGATATCAAGAGTTGTTACTACGCCACCTGCCTTGACACCAGTAGGGTAGCCATCCTCATCTACTGCACCTGCCATGTCGGCCTCAACAATTTTAGCTGTTAAGGTATAGCCTGTGAGGTTAGTCAGCCAGCTTAGTGTAATATCCATTTGAATTTGCTCGCCTTCTACGAGAGATACAAGAACTGCACCATCATCGCTGATAAGGTCTTTTGAGCGAGAGTTAATTCGTGAACGTGCCATATTTCCTCCTTGCCGAACCTCGGTTGGGCTTATTAGAGTTGTTGTTGAGGAAGCCCCATAAAGGACTCCCTAGTGTTATTTCTTTACCATTTGGTGATTAAAGCACCCTGTACAGAAGCCCTAAAGCGAATTAAGCTTGATAGGTCATCACGAACAGACAACTCGATACATTCTTCAAGAGTACCATTAAGGATGTAATGCTCTTCCGGAATTTCCATCGTTAGCTGATAGATTGTCTCCGTAGACCCTTCCCATGTATCTAAGTGGACATTGGGGAACTGTAGCATATCATAGAAGTCTTTAGAGAAGTACTGTGATAGTGTAGAACCATTCCTTTTAAATGACAGTGTATAGCCATTGGTTAGCTGACTGATACCAAAGAACTCATCATACTCGACTTTCAGCTTAGTAACAGCAGCAATCCACTTAATCTTTCTTACTTCAATAAGCTCACCGGGTTGCGCACAGTAGTTATAGAAGATACTACGAGACTGTCCAGCAGATACCAACTGAAGGTCATCAAGATAGATACTAGGGGCATTTCCTTGACCAGCATCTACTGTCTGAATTCGAATCTCATCGAAGCTAGGTGAAGCAGATTGGAAGGCTGTCATAGGGGTAGAGAATAACTGCCAAACATCGTGGTTATTCGTATCCACATAAGTACTAAGGGGGATAGCCACACCAATAGGGGCGCTATCTAGATATAGCTGTATTAAGAAGTCTTTGTTGCCGTTAGCAGGCCATGAAGTGATGTAGATATAACCATCTAAAGAGTCATAGCTAGATACTAATAAATCTGAACCACCTACAGGCCATACAAAACTAGCAATATCGCCATTACGCGTACCTGAAGCGTCAATACTGGCAGTACCACTATTAGCAAAGTCTGTAGAGTCAAACACATAACGGTTACCAGAGACGTTAGTTGCTGTGAAGGCAACAGTATCTCCACCATTATGGACTACTGTGACTGTTTCAGGGGTGGTTGCTGCTTGGTTCTGGTCAGCACCGTAAGTATCATTGGTAAAGAATCCGGTAGTGATAGTCTTACGGTCTACAGGGTGGTTATAAGTAACCAACCCCGGATGTAGCTTATGGAATGGGCTATCTGCTTTATACACATGAGCTTCTAGCTTACCACTATCACCACCAATAATCTTTGTTTTGACACTCATAGCAATTACCCACTATAATTGTCTAGGTTAACTTCTAAGAAGCTTAAACGACAGTATACTTTACCTGCTGTGTGGTCTCCTGTGTATTGTGCTGTGAAAGCGGAGCCGGGGATTAGTAGAGCAGCACCTTCTTTGTTGTAGCTATACATGTCACCCTCTGATTTAGGGTAATGACGGTCAAACACAGTAGGAGTACCTGATAGTGTTGGATTACCTTGGAAGGCAGACACAGAAGAAATCACAGAGGAGCTTGAGGTCATGTTAACAGGGGTAACAACAGTACCACCAGATGCATAGGCGGCACCATAACCAAACTACATGTAGTTAGAAACATTAGGTAGTGCTGTACCGTTAGCTTCATCGATAATCTGCCAACGAATGTAAGTGATAACCTGTACAGAGTCCTGTGAGGTGTTCTTAATGTGTAGTGGTGTTACAGTACCAGAGGCTAGGGTGGCTTCACCCCACACTTGGAAAGTCTTAGCATAGTCCTTAGCGACTAGATGTTGAAAGGGAATGTTAAAGGAGGCTGTTAGGAGGCGATTATCACCATCTACCGCAGCCATCTTACCATTACCGATACCTGATTCGATAATCATGGTTATTCTTCTCCTATTTGTAGCTCAATGTCATCACGAAGAATCTTCTCTTCGGACATAGAAGCCAAGTGCATGTTCATTATCTTGAGTTCACGAAGAATCTCGATAAGCATGGTGAACTGTAACGTACGACCATACTCGTCAATATTGGAAACAGTTTCCTCTGATGATGCCGTTTCAGGACCCAGAGGAATCATGTTTGTGAAGACATTATCTCTTGACATTATGCTAGGTACCCAGTAAACCCTGTATAGAGTGTCATGTTAGCACCATAGGTATTAACTAAAATAGCCAAAGAAGAACCACGAGGAATGGTAAAGGTAACCGTCCCGAAGATACGACCTGCTGTATGGTATTGGTATAGTAGTGTAGCCTCACCACCAGTTACTGTCTTACCATCACCAGAGGCTTTATAAGCGGTAACATCAAAGACACGGGGTGAGCCAAGGTTACGGTTAGCTACAGCGGCTTCTGAAGCATCACTAATAAGAGTACCACCAGTGGGGTTAGCAATAAGCTTAAATAGGTTCGTATCAGAGGTAGCACCTGTACGGTCAGCATCCCGGATACCAATAAACCAACCAACAATTTCTAGGTCTGAACTCTCGTTATTCTTTATATAGAGAAGTCCTTGTTCACCAGAAATACCACCATCTAGGACGATATCTTCAGTGTTTAGGTTGAAGGCATTACCCTCTTCTGCTTGATTCTCGAATGCAGTTTCTGTTACTGATTCTACAAGAAGCTTATTCTCAGAGTTTACTTTTGCCTTGACACCAGTGCCAGTGCCATCTGTAATCATAGTCATATTTGATTTTCCTTAAAGTAGCTCGGCGACCCAAGCTTCTGCTTTGTTAGTTGCAACAATACGGATTTCTCCAGCAAGCACCATTTCTTCTACAATACTAGAAGTGTACTTACGAGCAGTGAACCAAGGACAATCACTTAATAGACGCATCTGGAGATATACCTCACCAGAGTCTATATGTACTTGGATAACACCTCGCTGTGTGTTGTTGTTTGAGTTGTTATTAGCTGAACATTTATAAATGTCAGAAGTATAACCCCCTGAGTAATTCCCAGAAGGGTCTGTTAGCTTTGAGACCTTATTAGCCATAATGTTCTCCTGATAATTACTAAGATGGTTAGTGGGAGGAAGCCCCGTTAGGGACCTCCTCGTTGTTTATTAACCCTTCTTGGGTTTATACTTCTCAAGAAGCTTGTCTTTGTAGTGATCAGCTGCAATTAGGCAACTTTTGCTAGTTTCGATAGTACACCCAATGGATTACCCTTGTTTCCTTAGCCGATTGATGGTCTTCCTTAGACCACGTTGGACCCTACTTCCACGAGCCTTTTTAGTACCCTTACCAGCAGTGCGCTGTGAGTAGCCAGCCTTCTTGATAACCTTAGCAGCGACACCGCCACGTGCTTCCACCTTACCTACGGTACTCCGTACTGATTTGACAGCACCCTTAACAGCACCCTTAACGGTGGCCTTAGCCTGCTGACGCTTCTTAAGGGCTGAAGTCTTGGAGCCAGTTACACGGTTCACTACACGATTAGCCTTGATTTGTGCTTTTGAGACACCGCGCTTTACAGTGCCAGCTGCACTCTTAACTTTACGAGCGGCAGCAGAAGCCTTAATCGCCTTCATTAGAGCAGCCTTACGTGCGGATGTAAAGTTGTACACTGCTTTCTTCGCATTACGAATTCGATCCATAATTGCCATTTTTTTATTCCTTATTTAAATGTAGTTTCAGAAAACAAACCCACGTTTCGTCACAGCAGTACCTGCCCTGATAGGGAAGAGGTATTCAATAGCATAACGAAGACCGTCACTCCAGTGTTCGACACCTTCCTTTTTACAGATAGTAGCTGTATCAGGATTAGACTCGACCCACTGGGTTCGTTCAATGGATTTGATAGTGTTTACACACTTCGGATGGATAAGCAAATCGACATCACCTTTTGCATTCATAAGTTTCTTGTTAACAGCAGCAACGCTATCTACAATAGGTGGTGCTTTGTTATGCGCTCTAGTGATAATCTTAGCAGACTCTAGAATACTGAAGTCAGTGCGACCTACAGCAGCAGAACTCTTACGAGCACGTCCAGAAGGGTCAGGGTAGGAAATAATCCTATGACCTTTGTACTTCTCCACAAGTGCTCTAGCAAGAGTCTCTGTATCAGGGTGTCCCTGCATCTCGTCTAGAATATGTACTTGATTACCACGAATGGCAAAAATAACAGAAGCCATCACACCAATATTGAAGTCCACAGCGACATGAACGTCCTCTCGGTCTTCAAAATAAGGTAGACTTTTATCAATATGCTTCTCTCTGTCGAAGCAATAAAACACACTATTCCCTGAATCCTCAAAGCTAGCTGTGTATTCTCTAGCGAACTTCAAAGGGTCTAGTGTGAGTTTCACCCTCTCAATCTCTTCTTCATCAAGAAAAGGAGAGTCCTTATAAGTGAAATAGTAGGACTTCCAATCATCGTCGTAGTCCTGTCTATTGTACATCTCATAGAAGTAATCGTAACCACTAGGTGTACTGATAATAAGTGCCCTTCCGGGGTTAGCCCCGAAGGACTCAGCATTCTGACGTGACCAGCGGGTCGACACACAGGGTTGAATAATGGACTCCCAAGACTCCTTGAGGTTCATACCAGCGCCCCTCCAAGATGTTACCTCATCAGCCACCACGAAGTACTGACCAGTCCCCCGCATTCGCTGAGATGCTTCATAGGACCAGAGCTTTAGTTGTACATTGTTAGGTAGCCAAAAGTTTCCAGCAGCACGAGAAGACTTCTCGGCATAGTCCTCTAAACCTAGCTGGTAGGCTAGAAGAGGGTAATAGATGTCCACTGTTTGTTGATAAGTAGGGGCAATAATCGCAACGTTCTTGTTAGGGACATCAGCGGGGAGGTCCATAAGTTCTTGTGCAGCCAGCAAGGCAGCAGTAGCCGCCAGATAACTCTTACCAAATCCTCTGCTTGCGTTAACTACAGCATAACGACATACATTCTCTACAAACAAATCATTGATAACATCAGATTGCCCTTCATGTAGTACGACTTCAGTCATTCCTTTTTCCTACCTGTAAGAGTAACAGCAATAGGTTTCTTATTTTCAACAGAGACCTCTTGTTTCTCCGGCACTTGTCTATACCCGTACCTCATAAGGTTGTTAACAATCTGGGCTTGAGTGGCGAGTAGTTGGGCATAAGCCCCGGATCCAACCCTTACAGAACCATCGGTAAGAGCTGTCTGGATTTCTTGATATTTATCTACAAGCATCTCTATGGGATCGAAGCCGAGTTCCTCAAGCTTCTTTACAGAGTCTTGTGAGTATATATTGCGCGATCCACGAGGTCTCCCTGAGCCTTCGCGTTTACCTCCGCGTTTTTCTGTCATAGGGACCTCCTTAATGACTTGATTGACAGTTGATACAATTCCATTTAGATAAAAAGACAATTCTTCGTGATTATTATAAAAAACTCAAAGATAAACCCTTAAAAATAATCACATTAATAGTCCCATATTGGACCTGCTTTAGTCCCACTTTAGACCTAACTACAAGACCCAAATAGTCCCACTTCGGACTTATTTCTCAAGTTCAGCTATACGTAATTTAAGAAGGGCATTTTCTTGCTTAATGACATCAATCTGAGTCTTCAATGACTCTACAGTTTCATTATAGGCTTGCTTAGACAGGGCCACTGAACGGAACACACCGAGCAACCCTGCTGAAGCAACTACAACGAACACACCAAGTCCAATTGGTAAAACATCAAGTATCAGTTTTTCCATTGTTGGTAACCCGTAGTTTTATACAGGTTATATACGTAACCGTACACATAGAAATTAAACACAGCGAATGACACACTAGCAGAAGTGGCAATGTTCCAATCCCCTAGCTCAACGAACTTCTGAATAGCAATAGAGAGCCAAAAGCTAGAAGCAATCATCGTCATGATTAACCTTGTAACGAGTTTACTATAGACTATCTGTCCAAAAGCAATTACAAAAGCAAGGATAGCTAAGAGTGTATGGTCAAGATCTAAGAATGAAGAAGAACCCACGTAACGACTGCTGAGAGAGAAAGTATAAGCTACCAACAATAAAGCGAAGCCAGAAGCCTGCTCTACGGCTCTCCCAAATACCTCGTACTTTAGGTAAGGTTTTTCTAAGCTGACACTAGGGTCACGATTAACATGTAATGCTGCTTCGTACTCAGCTGCAAGGGTTACTACTTTTGACAAGAATTGGAACGGATAATACATACGAAAATCACCATTGTTAGAGAGTTAAAGAAAAACCAGACTAAGTTAGCCCAATCACGACCCCATTCATCACCATTAATGAAGGCTGTAAACCATGAAGACTGCGCTAGAATAAAGACTGCTGAAGTAAGAACAACAAGAATACTAAGTGGCCTCTCTGGTGTAATATAAGAGGGACCGATTAATAGGATACCTAATGCTATAACAAAAGGTAATATATCGATATAGTGTAAAAACATAACGCATTCCCCTTATAAGTTTCTTTATTATTATTATTAAGGAGCCTCTAATAAGTCACATCAAGGACTACTATAAAGACCCCTGAGCTAGGGCCTCATGTTGTGAGGGGGGGAGTTTCAACTTAACCTAGGTAACATAACTCCTCGAAGTTACTTAGGGGCATACCAGTCGGGGTCCACCTCTTATGTACAAAGAGGGTTAGTCGCTTATGGTAATAGCAGACTATTTTAGCTATAGTAGTCCTTGACAGGTCTCTATTGAGGGCTATTAACGATGCCTTACACCGGATGTATCATCATCATTAGTACGTCGTATTTTTTACCCCTTATTTTTATGATAGTTTTGTCTACAAAAAAAAATAAAAGGGGGTCCCTAACCGCCCCCACCTACACCCCTATTAAGGAGCATAAGTGAGGACGGTTAGTTAATTTAGACGATATACCCCTCTACACCATCGATGTAACCACGATAGTACTTGTAGTTGGTATGCCAGTAGAGCTTCTGTCCAGACTCAAGAAGTAGGTAGTCATCGTACTGTAGTTCGATTTTAACCCAAAAGGGTTCTTTGTTAGGGTTCAGTGGGACAAAGTACTCGGTCATTTGTAGTCTTCCAGACAGATAATCTTTACAGAATGTGGATTAGGTAGTTCCATTACTTTCTCTTTATACTTCTTTGATACAACGACTACAGGATAATAGCCTGACTCAATAAACCCAGAGTGGTGTACTGCGGTATACCTGTACATTGAATTAGCCCTATTACCAACCTCTCGGGTTAGGTTTGCTAGGTGTTGCTCGACAGGGTCACAGGCCACGAATTCTTGAGACGGGTCATTCCACATGTAGAAGAGTAGTTCTTTAGTGAAGTCATCTACACCATAGATAGCGACTATACCTAGCTCACTATAGTACTTGGCGTAGTCCTCCTTAGCTGTCTTCGGGGAGGGTTTTAGCTTGATCTTACGGGGGTCTTTAGAACCTTTAGGTCGCCCCGGTTTTCGTTTATTATCTTCTGCGTTCACTACCATACTACCTCTAATAGTTCATCATACCCACCGACTAGCCGGAAGATCTGAGGTACTGTTTTAGCCTCTATGTCTTTAACTAGAAGTTCTTTCCACACTACATCAGTAATATCTTTATAGATATAAGGGACCTTCCTTGACTCTAAGTGGTTCTGAGCTAGTTTACAGTAGGGGCAGTTCTCCCTACCAATAATTAAATACATTCCATTTCTCCGTAGCTATTAGAGTAGACTACTCTGTCAATACCGTGATCACTAATGCAACGGCTACAACCGCTACAAGGAAGAGATAGTCCCAGAGTTCCATTTTGTTTCATCCTAACTATGTAAAGCTCAGTACTAGAGCTTGATAGTTCTTCTGCACTGAGTTTCTTTTTGGCTTTATTGATAGCGTCCACCTCCGCATGAAGGTAGATAGCCTCATCATGTTTACTATAGAAGGCCGCGTCCGGGTGAGTCTTGTTTTGGTTTTTACCAAAAGATACTATCTTGCCTTTATGAACGATAGCAGCTACAATTCTCGCCCGGAACACCGGCTCGTGTTCTTCAAGTTTCTTCGTGATCTCCCGAAGAATCTTCTTCTTCTTCCTCCGACCCATCGTTTTCTCCGTATTCTTCAGCCATATTCAATGCTGCAATGAATCCTTCTGCGAAGAACTCAAAGAGCATATCATTAATCGACCCTTCAGGGTCTAACTCATAGTTATTCACGAAGTCTGCGAATAGGTTTTCCGTAATATCTTCTAGGTCTAGTTCGATATCTGACATTGTTATAGCCTCTTAGATTAGATTAAAATACTGAAGTACTTGGATGCCTGCCCATAGGTAGGCTAGCTTGAGTGCAATAGCGACTGTATAACCGATAACATACCCAGCCATCCCAACAAATTTTTCCATCTATACGTTCCTTTTAGTTTTGATAACTTCATCAATGATGTTGTACTTCTTCGCTTCCTTTGCTGTCATGAAGAAGTCTGTTGGTGATAGAAGTTCTTTCCGGATCTTCTTCCGGCTTAGTCCTGTGCAGGATTTGTAATGATCCTCAATCCAACGGGACATGATCTCATGTGAACGCATACGTCCGTAGATCTCATGTTCCTTACCCCTTGTACCTCCTGCGTACTGGTGTGACATAATCTCACTGTTCTGGGTAGCCATACGGTGGGCACCAGCCATCAGGGTAATTACACCGCAAGACATAGCAATACCAGAGGCCAGAGTATCAACAGGAATGTCAGACATCCACATTGCATCCAGTAGCATCTTGCAGTAGTCTACTCGTCCACCGGGGCTGTTAATAATGAGTGTTAGTCGTTCTGGACGAACCTCCTCATCCATTAAGTTGTAGTCGTAAATACTCGTTACAATAGGATCGATGTTATCTTTATCAAACTCTCCTGAGAGTCGGAGAAAACCATTATTCCTAATAACCTCTCCAAAGGGAGGCATCTTCACTTCTTCAGGTTTAGGGGTGGTATTGGTCTCTTCTTCTTCTTCGGTTTCAGATAGTTTTTTCATAAATTGCATTCTCAAACTCCTTGAGACGTTTGTAAACAGAGATTAGTTCGATGATAGTTGACCAAGACTTGAACAGGTACATTAGCGAACCTTCAACTTTACCGAAAGCCCTTAGAATTTGTTGCATTACCCCTAAGGTGATAGAACCTGCTACGATGGCTGGACCTAGGACAACGTAACCAACTAGAACGTTAGCTTGAAGGCATGATAACCGAGCCACATTAAACCATGCATACCTAGCATAGTTCTTAAAGTGAATAGAGCGGACCTCCGCGAAGAGTTCATTTAGACGCTTAGGCCGAATAGTAACATCGTCTTCAGCAATAACAAGAAGCTTACGGTAAGAAGCTTCACGAGCCTGAATGTCATACTCGATACTAACTAGTCGTAGTAGCTGTCCTACAACAAGAAGGACAATAGTAATACCGACAGACCATAAAATGGCAGCAGATACAAGACCATACTCCCACTCCCCGAAGAACATAACTTGAAGACCAGAGGACAACCCCATTAGGATAGGGAAGAAGGCGACAAGAATCATGATAGCTTCTACGAAGGAGGTACCTAAACCTTCCATGATCCTAGAGAACTTAACAGTATCTTCTTGAACCCTTTGGCTAGCATTCTCGATATGACGAGCTTTATCGAACAGTTCATGGTACCTCTGAACCATAGAAGTACGCCACCGGAATAGCCAATGCGATGTAAAGAAAGAAATGGATAAGGCTACAGCGATATAAACCCCTGCGAGTTTACCAAAGCTAAGTAAACCTGTGATATACTCTCCCATAGTCACGGAGCTTTCACCGCTGAGCGCAGTTTGTATGAGATCGTAGAAACCGCCGAACCACTCATTAATAGCTACGTCTAGCTGAACTTGAAACCAAAGTGATGCAACAATTACAGCTGCACCACCCCAAGACCAGATAAACCATTCTTTAGTTTTGAAGAAATTGAACATAGAGATCATCCCTTGTTTGGCGGACCACTTTGATCAGGAGGTTCCCAATCATCAGTTTTCACTTGAGAGTTATCTCCTTTGTTTTCTACCCGTTGAAGTTCCCCTTCCTCGGACTTCTCCCTTGCCCCCTCTAGTTCTTTCGCGGACTCCCGTGAGTAGGGAATGACATAGAGCCTGTCTCCTTTTTCTGTTGTAATCCAGATCACAATAGTCTCCTCGTTAGTAACCCGGTGGAAAACATACTGTGAGTTTTCCGGGATGTATCCTACAGAAGGATTTCCTCGGTCTTCTAGATAAAAGATGTAAGACACTAAAGAAGCAATTAGAAAAACTGGAAGTGCAATGAGTTTGATGATCCTGTAGGTTTCAGAAGTGTATGTGAGAGTGATCATCGATAGCGCAACAAAGCACCAAAGTACTGTTACGATAGCCATTTACCTTTTTCTCCCTGTAATTGGGATTTGCAACTCTGTATTTAGGTCAGAGATGTTTCCCATTTCATCTACCACAAAGGATACGACAGTAACCTCTTTCCTCGGGGTCAACCCCTCAACAGTACCCTCGTAAACCACATGGTGAGGAGAAACTGTCCGAATACTGAAATCTACATCTAGTGGTTCACCGATAGCAGAGAAGTAGAATACAGCGATTACGTACTCTCCGGGAGGTAGATCTGTAAAGTTAGTAATCTCGTAGTTACGCTTGATGATTACTTTCTTACCATTTACCTGATACGAGTCATTAGAAAGGCCCAAGTCATCACGATCTAGGATCATGAAAGCCCCGTCCTTATTACCATAAAATACTACATTACCGTCAGGACCCCTTACAAAAAGATCAATATCCCTGATACTCTCCGAGTCCCATTTAATTTCCACAAAGGCTTTAACAGGGGGTGTCACCTCACCTGTCTTCGAGATAGGGTTGATCATGAGGAAAGCAAGAATTAACAGAGATGTAAAACCTACCAGAAGATTGAAAAGTAGATCCACAAATGCAAGATTGCTTGAGTACTTCCTCATGGTTAGTGTTCCTCAAGAATTACAAGTTGGAGCTTCATCACGATAGAAGCGATCAGGCCAACAAGAGAGGTAATCAATGCGGTACCCATTCCGCTAGCTAGAGTCTCAATTGCCTTTTTCATAGATTCAGTATCTCCAACATCAATCCCATGAAAGGTTGAGTACAGGACGATAAGGAACCCAAAAAGGGTCCCTACCATTCCTAAAGATAGGACAGAATCTGCTAGGAACCACTGAGTATCACGACCCTTGGTCCTTCCGTTGGCGATATCGAATCCAACCCAAAAAGAGCTAAGGGTTAGGATAGTTAGGTTGACAATCGAAATATAAGTGAAATCGTTGTCAAGCAGGAATGTGTATACGTCATAGTATACAAGAGCAATCGCTAGGGCTGCTAGTAAAAGTACTTCTACTGTCCAAAACTTCCAAAAGCGGGCAGTGTTCATGGGTTTAATCCTTTTCATACTCTGAAAGTTTCTCAGATCCCCACAGGTGATCCTGAATCCAGATAAAATCAATGAAATCATTACTAACAGTGTAGCTGCCAATATTACTAGTAGCTGCTTTAAACTGGTATAGCTCCTCGGTAGACGTGAATACGAGGAAAGTACTAGGGTTAGTGAACCCGGCGATAATGATCGGAAGCTCCAGCTCAAAGCCACTCTTAATAAAGAATACCGTTGACTTTGCACCAAGGTACTGACCAAATAGGATTAGAGCTGTTTTAGAGGAACCCCCCAGAGCTTCATGGAGGTCAGCCAAAAAGAGGCCAGAATCAGATAGAAACGCATTATGGAAACCAAGGATACCATCTACAACATGGTTATTTGCCCCAATAAACCCGACTGCACAGGCACTCAGACAGGTGTAACCGTCAGGTACAATAGCAGTCATACTATGATCTGATAGGACTTCAGCGATTTTATATCCCTCTTCGCTAGAACCGCCCGGTGACACAAGAATGATTGATTTTGCAGTAGGATGAGTAGTGAGGAACACCTCTAGGCGATCAGAAGATCCTTCTTCAATCTTACCCGCGAATAGAACCACCTCACCGTACATTGAGTGTTCCATATAGTCAATTACCTCACTAAAAGCCCCAATAGTGGAGCCAGTAAAGATGGCGACAGTTGTAATAATGTTCTTAAACATTTCCATTTCCTCTGGTTGTTTGGAATCTTATTCAGGCTATAGTTATAGAGATACTACCTTAATTTCACCAGTGTTTCGGATAATAGAATCCTCTGCTCGTTCAATACTAATTCCTAGGAGCTTTGCAGTGATTTCTAGGGTTGGGTGAATACCGTACTTTGTCTTATAACGATGTGATTTCATTAATACATGTCTCCATTTGATAATATTTACAGACTACACCCCTTTTGACCTGTTACTGGGTCAATAAAGCAAGCTTCCGCACCTTCTTCTTCTTCGGTTGCTTCTTCCTTCACTTCATTGAGGATACCATAACGCTTACCTGCTGCTCGGAATGTTGTAATACCTTTGCAGCCTAGTTCCCAAGCATTGTAGTAAACATCCTTGAACTCTTCAAAGGTGACATCATCACCGACGTTACAGGTTTTACTTACAGCACTATCAACATAGTGTTGGCATAGAGCCAATACCGCAACATGGTCTTTGACAGATAGCTCATTCGCAGTAACACCTTTCACGCCATTACGATAAGCAAAATCAGATACTCGTTCTACTTTTGGACCTTCGAAGGTTTGGATAGTGCGGTCGTAGTAGTGAGAGAACACAGGCTCAATACCACTAGACACATTCTCAGCTACCAAGCTAATAGTACCAGTAGGCGCAATAGATGTTAGGTGAGAGTTACGCATACCCTGCTCTTTGATTCGCTTACGGAGACGGTATGGTAGTGTCTTAGCAAAACCAGAGTCTAGCCATTTAGCGTCCCAAAGAGGGAAAGCTCCTTTTTCAGCAGCCAAGTCGGAAGAAGCACGGTAAGTGCCGTTACGAAGTAGTTTAAGAATACCTTCCAGCCACTCAAGGAATTCCTCGGAGCCATACTTGAAGCCGAGCATCTCACCTGCGTTTGCAGCACCTGTTAGACCAAGCCCCATACGCCGCTTTGATTTAGCTTCATCTTCTTGAGCCTTAAGTGGATAAATGGTACGGTCAATAACATTATCCATAGCACGGACAATATGAGGGATATCTGCTTTGAACTTAGTATAATCAAATACCCATGCATCACCCTTCTTTTCTAGGTAAGAAACAACATTGAATGAGCCTAGAAGACAAGCACCATTTGGCGGAAGTGGTTGTTCGCCGCACGGATTTGTTGTACCGATAGTTTCGATATACCATAGGTTGTTTTGAGAGTTAATACAGTCAATGAATAAGACACCGGGTTCAGCCCAATCCCAAGTAGACAGCATAATCTCGTCCCATAGCTCACGAGCAGATACTGTACGATAGACAACACCGTCGAATACTAAGTCGAAGCTGTCGTCGTCTTTCTTAAGTGTCTCCATAAAGAGGTCAGTAACACCGACAGACACGTTAAATCCTGTAAGCTTGTCTGAATTTCGTTTTGCTCGTAGGAACTCAAAGATATCTGGGTGGTCTACACGGAGAACCCCCATTTGAGCACCACGGCGATGACCTGATGATGCAATAGTTTGACATACAGCATCATAGATACCCATAAAGCTAACGGGACCAGAGGCTTTGGACTGTAGAGATTTAATCAAAGCCCCTTTTGGTCGTAGCTTAGAGAAGTCATAGCCAATACCACCTCCACGACGCATTGTCTCGGCAGCTTCCGCAGCACGGGTCATAATCGCATCCATTGAGTCTTCGATTTCACCTGATACAAAGCAATTATATGCACTAGTGATTTTACGCGAACCCATAGCATTCTGAACACGACCTGCAGGCAGGAAACGAAGATTACCGAAAATCTCTTGCAACTCCATTTCGTGTTCAGCATTATCAGACATCGAACGAGCTAGTCGTCGAATCTTACCGTCAAAGGTTTCATCCCCATCTCGGTATTTTATTTCATCAATTTCGATGGAAATAGGCAGCTTAGGCCCTTCGTAGTATGTGTTAGCCATTTTATTTCCGTTCTCTACAGTCATAGTAACCTCTTATTATTTTTTAGTTTTGCGTTTCTTTTTTGTCTTTGATGTATACTCGGGGCTATCTTTGACAACTTCTTCGACTTCTTCTTCTGACTCATGCACCATCTTATTCTCTGGTGAACAAGTACCTGTTTTAATTACATACCAAGCATCTAGCATGAACTCACGCTCTTCAGCTGTCCATCGGACGGCCATGCTTGGTTTTTCAAAGAGAAAGAACTTAACGTCCTCGACACTTTTGATATTGTACATCTTATTATTTACATACTCCCAAGCCTTCTCGAACTTAGGGTCTAGCTCAACGTTTAGTTTTTTCACTAGTTCATTCCTTCTTTATCTTGGTTAAAAGCTACTGTTGCATAATGGTATAGGTTAAAGTTTAGTTCTTCTTCGGGATCCCTGTTGTGTTCCTTAATGACTCCTTCTAAGAATCCTTTTACACCGGGGCTAAGGTTGTTCAGATTAGCCTTGCCATCTATTAGTAGTTGCATAATGAGGCTAATATAGACAAGTTCATTTTCTGTCATATAATTAGTCTTCATACTCGCTGGAACCCTTGATCATAGTTTTCTCCGGTGTAATCAGGACCCGCCGAGAGGCGTCCTGTATCGAAATCGTATTTAAGGCTACCGCTAGGCCCTGTAAGACCTGTATAACGGCACTTCAGGACCTTTGTCACGATAGTGTTACGCTCTTCGTGGCTATCTGAACCTACGTCACGGGCGAAGGCAATTACATCCATCGAAATCTGCTTAATAGAACCTGAACCACGGATGTCATCTAGAGAGGGGAGCTTCCCTTCTTCAAAGGATTTACCCTTATTATCAGTCTTTCGAAGGTGACTGATCAAGCCAATCCATACATTGTATTTCTTGACCAAACGTAGTAGTTGGTTCATAATCAGGTCCACGGCTTCGTTTCCAGTAAGACCTTCTGCTCCTTCCGAAGCCAAGATTGTAATGTGGTCAACAAAGATGTACTTAGCTCCAGAAAGGCACATATACTCCAAAAAGTCCATAATAGAACCGTCACTGATACTACCTTGATGGTCCAAGACAAGTACGCGATCACTACCAAAAAGTTTGTCATAACCAACTTTAAGTTCATCTAGCGAAATTTCCTCTTTTGCAGGGTTTCGATTAATAGCCATACCAGCCATCTTACGGGCTGTCTCGGCGGGGCTTTCTTCTAGAGATACGATACCTACCTTGTCCTCAGTCGTTTGAAGTAGATGTACAGCGATCTCCCGAAGGAGCGTCGACTTACCACTACCTGTACCACTAGTCCAGAGAGTAATCTCGCCGAAGCGCATCCCCTTTAGCTTTTCATTTAGGCCTGTCATAAAGGGTGGATAAGGCACCGACTCAATCTCATTATACTTTTCTAGTTGAGACCAGAGTTGATCCTTAGTTAAGATACCAGCAGGTGTGAAGCTGGTAGCATCATAAATGGAAGTAAGAACCTTATCTGGTTCCTTGATCCACAGGTCACAAGCATCCTTCTCAGCCGTACGAACAACCTTGATTTTGTCATAACCGATGATACGGGCAGCTTCCTTTAGCGCAGTTTCACCAGCATCATCCTTGTCCATCCACAGGATTACTTCGTTAAAGTTACGAACCCAGTCACGTAGTTCGATTAGATCTTTGACAGAGGACGCTGAACGAAGTGACACGACAGGGTAGAAGGTCTTATATTTTTTATACCAAGCAGACTGAACTGCCATAGCATCAAGCTCACCTTCAGTGATAACAAGTCGCTTACCACCGTTGTAGTTCTGCATACCGAAGAGACCACCCCGGACTTTACCCACGGAGGTAAACTCTTTAGGCAGCTTACGAATCTTATAACCTACAATAGCATCTTTTATACAGTAAGGGTAGTAGTGGGTATCAATAACACCATCAAGGTCATAAGACACCTTTACACCGTAATGTTCGGCGACTTGTTTATAGATGTTACGTTCCTTAAAACCACGAGTAGGGTACTCTGACGCAATCTCCGTAACGGAAAGCCAAGAGTCGTCTTCTACCGCTTCGAAGTCTTCTTGTTTCATAGTTCTACCTTCTCTCGGAGCTGGGTAGTTAGACCTACATGAGAAGCAAAATGCAGAATTGTCCTCGTAGACTTGCTTGGCGTCACTACTTCCACATTTCTCGCATGGTTGGTTTTTATTTACTATCCGTCCCATTATTTGTTGATCCTTTAATGTGTACTATCATGAATAACTCTGAAAGCTCTTGGAAAAGCAAAAACAGGATTACACTAGAAAGTGGATTACCGGGGATCACTTCTAAAGCGTTAGCTAACCCGAGTAGTAGGGCTACTAACTTAGACCAGTATAGCGCAATAGATAGGTTATACATTAATACTTCCTTTTTACATTCTTGATAAAGTTCCTAGTACGCTCGGTAGGAGTCTCCTTGGTTACAAAGCGAATAGCTGCCACTTGTCGATTATACCAACGAGGCGTCTTACCATCTTCTAAGTAGGTTGTCATACATTCAACAAGCATTTGAACGAAGGCTTCAGCGTATGAAAGGCCACTCCTTGTTTTGTAAACATCAATGATTACGAACTTGAACTTATCATGCCCATACTTCTTAATGTCATTATTCAGGTGAGTTGATGAGCCAGTATAAGTTCTCCAGCTCATCTCTTTACCATAGTGTTTTGAAGACTTCTTGCCCATATTCCTGAATTGCTTTTTTCCAAGATAGAACTGGTTAGTTACAGTATTCTGAATACAATACAAGAAGCCGAACCACTTGCTAGGTTCAAACTCGAAAGAACACTTCCAATGTCCAATATCAGATTGAGGCATCGTAACGTTCCCTAGAGATACTAAAGTGGTCATTCATATGACGCCAGATATGGATCAATCGACCATTCCAGATCAAGGCATTATAACCATCTTCTCCATAATAGTCATGGTAAGCCCTACATACAGCAGCTTTCAGGTCTTTGTGTTCAGTAAGCCCGTGGAATAGCTTGTCAGCCTTAACGGGTCCACAACGCGGGATTCCCGGAATAGCATCCGTACTATCACCCATAAGAACCTGTTTCCAGTAAAAGTATTCTGCATAGCTTTCTTCTACCTCATACAATACACGAGCACGAGGTTTGAAGTGCCATCCGGGGATGCAGTCTAGGTCTTTGTCTTCTGTGATAACAACACGATTAACACCTGCCTTATCAGCCTCTAAAGCCCAGATACGCACTTGGTCATCTGCTTCATAACCATCACATAAGTGGCTACCGGGAAGTTCTGAAGCCCATAGTTTGAGGTCATCAAACCAATCAGGCTTATTGTTCTTCTTCCTGTGTCCCTTATAACCGGGATGAAGAACTAAACGAAAATTGTTTGGTCCTCCGAGGGCCATGCAGTGATCAGAGGCAAATACTGATTCTTGTAATTCATCAAAAATAGATGAAAACTTAGACTTAGCATCTTCTAGGTTTTCATTTCCCCAGATAGCCTGATATAGAAGTGCATCTCCATCATAGATTGCTAAGGTCATAATAGACCTCCTTAATAATTATATTTAACGGACCCATTTAGTCATTAGGTCGTCGTATTTTACTTTAACAGTTTCTTTAACTTAGCAAGCACAGATTTCAAGCACATCGGGTGTTCGTTTTTCGACATATCGACATACGGCCTCCCAATCGTCTGCACTACAACCCAAACATGTCCAATCATTCCATTCATCACCGCATACAACTTCAAAGTTACTATTATCACATACCTCACCGTAGCACTCAACAACGTTACCTGCTTTGCTAAGATAGTAGTAATCAGCCATCGAACTTCTCCACTTCGATTCCAAGAATTGACATCATGACAAGACCAGACTCATCACTATAAGGTTCATAGTAGACTACACGAGAGATGCCAGACTGTGCCAAGAGCCTAGAACATTTAAGACAGGGTGCCGTGGTACAGTAAACCGTAGCCCCTACACTACTCGTGCCACTCCGTGCCATTTTGGCTACAAGGTTTTCCTCGGCGTGTAGTACTGTATCACAGGTATGTCCTGTATCAGGGTCTGTGTCATCATTAGTAATCCAACCTGATGGTGTACCGTTAATACCGATACCGATGATGTTACCATCCTTGACAGCAATAGCTCCCACCTGACGCCTCTTGGCTTTACTTGCGTGTGCTGCACAGTAAGCCATCTTCATGTACATATCATCCCAGTTATTTGCCATTCAGTTCTCTCTCTTCTAGTTTGATGATGTTACGGCGCATTAACGCATGTAGGTCTGTCCCCCTACGCGCAGCAATGCGAGAGACATACCAAAGAACGTCGGAGAGCTCATCTAATAGCTCTTCAGTACGGTCTCCATAGTGACGGTCAAGTCGCTCCTCCTTGAGCCACTCTGCAAGCACCTCACCAACCTCCGAGGAGAGACCAGCCATAAGGACAGCCTCCGAGGTTCCTTGGTATTCGAATGCGGAAGTCATTTCTTCGTAAACCTTAGTCTTGCTCATTGTTGTCCCTCCATTTCTACAATATCTAATACTGTGTTGTAGTCAATTACATAGCCACAAGCACGAAGGAAGTTCTGAAACTCTTGGAGTACCTCATCAAGTGGCATCCAACCAGTGAGTTCATATTCAATCTTCGTACCATCCTCAGTCTGGTGAATGAACTTCATCCCCGTTCCCCTTGTGCCTTGCCAGCATTGAATCAATTTCTTCCCCTAGTAGCTCGAAGACATACTCAGGTGATCTATTCAACATACCACAATACAGTAGTAGCTTTAGACCTAGCTCACCACATAGATGGTGCATGTCATCATTCATGTCAAATGTGTAAGTAGCGGAACCATCCCCATGTACTCTTTCTTCTACAAACTTGATTAGTAGCTCATCACTCATAGTCTTTTACTCCGTGTTTGTCGATGTCGTGTAGCATAAGCATAAGTGCCTTTTTAACGTCTTCAATGCTATCACCAGTTACATTTACGGGGTTTTCTGTCCAGCCACCACCATCTTCCATTTCATAGTATTCATGGATAGCGTAGTAGACGTAAGTCTCACCAGCCGAGTGCTTCATCAATTGATAGTGCCAATGACTCATTTTATAATCCAATCCCAATCTTCTTTGGTCCACGCTTGATCTTCAAGCAGTTCAACCTTATCGCCATTAAGTTTTTGTAGCTTTGCCCAGACATGAGCAATATTCATTTTAATTTCATAGCTAGCTACATAACATTTATAACAGCTACCAGTACTGCCTTTGAAATACCAATAGTCACCATCAAACTCATGGTGGGTAATTCCGCTATTTAATCGCCAAGAGTCGCCTGTTGTATAACCACCAGACCAACCAGCAAGAACACGGTAGTGTGGGTCAGGTCCGTTTAGCTTAATAATAACCCAGTTGTCAGGGGTATACATTTTGTCATCCCCCGTAGTATTCAATTACACGATTAAGAGCTTGAATGTCTTGAACTAGACATGCCCAGTCTTCTTCTTCATGTGGTTTTAGGTCACGAAAAATGATAATAGCATCAAGCCTATCTCGTGCTTCGACACAAGTATCACGAGAGCTAATAAGAGTAGCAAGAACTAACTCGTTCATAATCTCTGCGGCTGCATTAGTCTGTAGTACGTTTGCAAGTACATCCGTTACTTTCATAGCAATCCATCCTCTTCATCAAGTTTGGCAAGAACCAGTAGGAACTTCTCTTGCAGTAGTTGTTGTTGAATATGTCTAGTAAACTCATACCAACTTACATGACCAGCCTGTTTGTCTCCAACTAATAACCAGATACCAAGTTCATCTGTTTCTAGTTTGATTTCTTCTAGGGTCAGCCTACCCTGTGCCCTGTAGGCTTCAAGTTCAGCCTCAAACTCGTCCATCTCGTCCATTGAGAACCTCCCTTACTTTGATGAAGATAGGTGCAGGCTTAGAGTGTGGGTCAGCATACACACCTAGTTCCTCGGCCCATTGATCCACTTCCTTTAGAACCTCTTCCAACTCTTCGATCCGGTCAGCCATTTCTTCAAATGTCCAGATGTCTAAGGTGACTGTAACATCATTTACCATCACGCTTTCCTCCATATCGTGTCATAAGCCAGTCATTGAAGTCTACCTTTGTCATATAGTCTTCCAGCACTCGTTCAATAGCCCAGAGCAGGTCTTCATCAGGGTCAATGTATTCATTAACCGTGTTGTCAATCTTGTCTGGTTTAGCACACAGCTCGTAATACCTCATCAGGGATACGACAACAATCTCTTCCTCGTAGTCTTCCTGTAGGTTCTTCAGCATGTTAGAGAAGCGAGAGGTGATGATACCTGCTGCGTCTCGTGTTTGTTTGTAGTCACTCATAATCGTCCTCCAGCTCTTTAAGTTCTTTCAACAGAAGTTAGCTCTTCAAAAATTTCAGTCTTACTATTTCTCACCATTTCCGTAGCCTCCACCAAACCCAGCATTCAAGACAATGACCCTTACCTAGAACCATATCAACAGCTTTAGACATATTAGGCTTACCACGTCGATAAAGATCATATTGTCGTGCTGAGAGGGTTTGACCAAGTGGACCACCTAAAATAACATTGAATAGCATTGATAAGGCAATAGTAACTCTATATACATAATCACTCATTTCTTCCACCTTTCAGCGAAGTTGATTGATAGTAAGCCCCTTCAGGTAGGCTCATAGCAGCCACGATGTCTTTCATTTGTTGTACAGACATGATAATCATCTGAGAGCCATCAAACTCGTCAAACTGACGAACAAACACTTGGTCATCATACAAGATGACTTCTACATCATCATTTACACCTGAGTTATCGAGTGTAGTGATTGTTATTCCGTGACCACGGTCGGTATCGAGTTCAATCGTGAACATCTTATTCCCCTTTCAGATAAGCTACTATGAAGTCGTTAGCTTCTTCCTTATGGTCAAACTTAAGGAAAGTATCCTTCTCGCGAAGCCATACCACCCAGAAAACACCTTCTTGATACATTTCAATATTCATTGTACATCACACCTCGATATCATAATCTTCGATTGCTTGGTCGTAGTTCTTCACTTATTTACCCACCTCTTCAAGTATTTTCATGGTTGAGCCAAGATACCAGATACCGCCCTGTGTTGCAGGACGATTCACAGTCTGCATATTAGTGAACTCTACTTTACACCATACACGATTAGTACCCTCTTTTTTCAGGTGAGGGGCATCCATCTTTGAACATACATGCCAACCCGGACGATGTGCAAAGCCTTTAGTAGGTTTGTCTTCATAGGGATATTCGACACCAGCCTGAAGGCGTTGTGTCTTGTTGATGAACAAGGGTGCATAACCATCTTTCATCTTGCGGAACAGTTTGTAGCCAATCATTCTAGTGTCCTCCATATTAAACTTCGATGTCATAATCTTCGATTGCTTGGTCGTAGCCCGCATCAAGGCCACGGTCATAACCCTCAATTTCACCTTCATAAAACCCTGATTCATAACCGGCCTCGAAAGCCTCCTCGCGAGCTTGTTCCATCTCGGAAGTATGTTCCTGAGAAGCACACTCAAGAATTCGATGCTCAAGGTCATCAAGGTGTGACTTCAGGTCATGGTTAATGTGGATGCCCTCGAACTTAGTATTAAGAAAGAAACGGTCAAATTCGTTAAGGATGTAGGTTTCAAGAGAAACAGTAACAGTCATTTTAGGATTTCCTCTTTGTTTGCATGATACCAGTCTTGAACCCAACCCAGATAGTTCTGGATTGAGTCATCGTTTATATACCCGCTACGGATAAACTCTATGAAGACCTCCGTGTGGAAGTCATCAAGAGCAGGTATAGTATTTTCCGTCAAGGTAAGTCCAACCCTCACATTTAATCATTGCTTCTATATGAGAAACTTCCTCCCAATCCCCAAGGTATTCCTCATCATCGTTAGCATACAGCAGAGTACCCTGCATAGCGATAGTGCGGGGATTCCGGGGGTTTAGAACAAGGAATGACTCTTGGTTGTCAATCCAGTCAACATGCCGGACATGTTCCATGAAGTCATTGTAGTCCATCATTACACAAGGTTCAATGACACCTTTGTAGTAACCCTTACCTAGCTGTGGAGTGTAATTAAGGTAGCCCATTGCTAAAAGTGTGTCTAGATACCGATAGAATTGTGCTGCAGTGTGAATTTGGTATGGGTTGTCAAAAGAGAAGATAACGTGATTGTTGATGAGTTTAGTCATTAGTGTACCTCGTAATAGTCATTTCCGATTTTGCAGTCACCGCATGTCATGATCTCCACACCTAGCTTCTTAGGTGCCTCTTCAAAACAGCGGAGGATGATAGCCTGAGCTTCTTCAGCTTGGTCTTCACGAACTTCATAAGTGACTTCGTCGTGATAGAACAGCAGGATAGAGGCATCCAGACCAGCCTTCTCAAGTTCTTCTTCAATCATTACTACAGTATACTTCATAACCACAGCCTCTGCACCTTGGATAAGATAGTTCAAGGCTTTATGCGCAGACTCTGCATGAATTGGCCTATCGTCTAGACCGGGGATGTACCCCTGAACTTCCACGATATTCTGAACACTCTCAATTAACTTCTTTAAGAAGGGTAGAGAGTTTAGGTAGTCGTTCTTCTTTCTATTACCCTCACGTTCACTAACACCAAGGATACTGCCAAGCTTCTTACCACCTGCCCCGTAAAGGAAAGCAAAGATGAAAGGCTTAGCTGTGTTGCGAGAACAACCAAGAATATCTGCATTCTTCTGGTGGATATCACCTTCTAGGATAGTATGTGTGAATTCGTCGTCTTTCAAGTAATGAGCTAGCAGACGTAGCTGACAGGCCGCAGAGTCAGCAGATACAAGCTTATAGCCCGGTCTTGTGATGAATAGCTCACGGAACTCTTTCCCCAATACAGCCTTTCCTGAAGGGAGGTTGGCGATAATCTTGTGTGTCTGTCGGAAGGTTGGAGTTCCAATATTAAAAACATCACCGTGAAGACGACCATTAGCATCAACATGTGGAAACCACCCTTCTAAGATTGATTTGCGAGAACGTAGAGTATAGTACTCTGAAAGAGCGGAACCTACTTCTCCGAGTGGTTCCAGTGAACTATCCGTGAGTTTTGGGGAGACCTTGACGAACTCTCCATTGACCTTTTTCCAGTTCCACTCGTCCGGCTTCCACCCCAGAGTATAAAGAAGCTTCTTAACAGTATCAGTATTGCCGATATCCCCAGTAATAATTTCAATACGGGAGAATTCTCCCCAGATAGGGCAAGTATCAACAGAGCACTCATCACTAAGCTGAAACCAATTACGCATCCAGCTAACAGGCTTTCCAATTTTTGTAAACTTCGGCTTTTTCGACTCATTATCCACTGCCTTAATTCTTGCAGGAAGTTGAGGGTTGATTAATTCTTCAATTTCCTTGGTTCTTTTCTCGATATCACTTAGAAGTTTCTTAGCACCCTCTACATCAAACTGCCAGCCATTCTGGCATTGTTTGACCATTATAGCATCCATAGACATCTCATTACGGAGTGCAGATAGAATCGACTTGGAGCCACTCCTCTTAATGTAGTTCTTGAGTTCAGCTACGAGATAGTTATATACCTTAACACCAAGTCGAATGTCTTGTTTCATGTACTCAAACATATCTTCGTTGAACTCTTCCCAGCCACCGTCATAGTCGCCCTTGTAGTCCTTAAAGAAATTCCCCCACTGCTTAAGAGAATGACCAAAACCAAAGCGACGGTAATTTAGTACTTGAGACATAACCTTGGTGCATTGTTGAGTGCCCTTGTGCTCCCACCCGTACACCTTCTTTAGAGCTGGTAGGTCATACCCCATAGCGTTATGGAATACAATGATCTGGGCTTCGTCCAACTTAGCTAGAAACTTATCAATTTCGTGTGGTCGGAAGAAGAATTCTTCCCCTGTATCAACGTCTATACATCCAGCGCAGTGTACCTTCGTAATGTTATCAAGGAGATTGTCTGCCTCAATATCTGCTACTAGCACTCTATGTGCCATCTATTCACCTCTCGTCATACATATCTGAGAGAATGATTTCAGCTTCAGCCTCTTTATAAAGATCATAAGACATGCTCGCCTCATGCACAGCCTGTCGGATAGTTACTAGAGGGTGGTGTGACCTGTAAGCCTCTGCCATCTTCTTGATGTGTCTAAAGTAAATGTTCATAGTATCTCCTGTAGTAGTCATCCAAAATCTACTTCACAAAACTCAACTTCATCCACTAGCTCAAGAATTGCTGCAACTAGAGGTCCGGGCAGGGTATCAGGATTTACGTCAACCCCTAGGATTTCTAGACTATCGATGCGGAAATCTTCATATTCCAGCCAGACAGGTGACCCCCTTACACCGTAGTCATTTTCATAAGCAGTTGCTGTAAAATGCACTGTAATCTCATTTCCAGAGTAGTATCCATATACCTCAGACATCAAAGTTCTCCATCTACGAAATCTGGCCACTCATCTCCGTGATATAGCCCGTACAAATCATTAGCTACACAGAAACGATTGAGAGCATCTCGTGTGTTTGCTAGATCCTCATAAATAACATCCAGCATTGAACTTTCAATGTTCATTGTTGTTTTCAGATGCTTAAGTGCGATATCCATGCTGTTTACAGCGGAAAGTAGGAAGTGTCCAGACTTTTTGATTTCAAGTTTGTTATATTCATCCCATTCGTTAATCTCGTCAATGTTAAGCATTAGAGTTTCCCCTTATTTTTAATATCTTCTTTAAGACGGTTAAGATACCAGATAGCCTTATCTAGCTCTTGGACTGGGTCATCCTTCTTACCGAGCCTCATGATATACTTGTAGGCTTGACCAAGAGCATGAGCTTGGCTACCCTCCCAGCCGATAAGGACATGATCCATAATATCGAAATACTCATATCCCGGTAGGATTTCCTTGTAATGTTTAGGGTTCACAGCATCTTGAGTAGTCTTTTGATGTTGAGCTGCCCAATAGGCTTCTTCATCAAACGGCTTAAGAGGGCCGTTGTTCTCACCGTATTCTCCGTATTCAGATTTCACGTCATTTAACTCCTTAAATAGAGCGATTCTATTACACGCCTCCGCTGGTAAAAACCAGTTCAGTCTAGAGGCTTCCTCGACGCCGATTGCCGATGCTATTTCGTCGCTAATTGGCAGTTCATTATAAAGGATGTAAGATACGGGACCCTTGGGAGGCATTTTCCCATCGGAGATGTTCCATTCTGACCACCCACAATCCACAAGTGATTTAATGTTCTCCTCAATCATTAACCGACTCACAACCCGATTATTCTTCATCATAGCGCCTCCGCACAAAGTCAATATAATCTTCGTAGCTTTCGAAACCATACATTCTAGCTGATAGGTTATTTGCAGCAGACCTAGAATAACCAGCGTCGTATTCGAGAATAGCTGCGCGTTCTTCAACGAGGTCCTTTATCAACTCTACGTCTTTTAGTTCTTCATAATTAAGTTTCGTCATTACCACCACTCCGGTTGTTTGGTTTTCCAAGTAGCAATCTCTGCCTTTGAACCCTTATAGTAGGCACGGTAAGCGTCTACAGGGTCTTCACTCCGATATTCTTCTGGCATTGCTTGAGCTGGCCAAGTCATACCATTATCCGGCATGTTCCTTGGGGCTTCAAGAAGCAGATCTTTTAGCTTAGTTTCTGTTAGGTGTGTCTTCCCATAACGAACACGATACTCATCACAAAGGTCTAGGAAGAGGGAGTACACATAGTCATAGTTAGCTTTGTCTTCACGAATCCATATACCACAGGGGTGGTTCATATGTGTAGACTTATACAGAGTCTCATTCTCTGAGCCGTCTAGTACACGGTGTGCCGTGGACATTAGCTGGGCATACTCTAGAATCATCTTGACCACATGCTTGTCTATGTGGCTCTCTGCGCACTTCTTAGTGTCATAGTCGAGAAAGAATATGTTCATTTCTGGTACCGTATTTTCCCATCTACATACTCCATGATCATGACCTCCTTTACAAGTCGAACAGGTGTTCCTGTCTCAAAGAAATAGTCAAACGACTTGATTGCAACCTTCTCATTAAACGAGTAATCGGCAGTCTCCCAATACCCATGCTCATCGATAGTTTGAACTTTGTATAGATCCATATCAGTAGTTCCTTGATCCTGTTTGCACTAGGTAGTAGTTGTCTTCGCTTACCTTGGTGATATTGCTGACACTAAGCAGTGGGCAACCACAGCAGTCGTAATCATGGTGGCAACCCCAATACGTAAATTCGCTTTTAAGTGCAGCAATTACCTCGTCAACACTACTATCAGAGCTTACTTTGATAAGATACTCGTTGGCCCAGTATTCGTAGCCATCTTTGTCTGTATCCACTCTTTCTTTCCATAAAATCTCAAACTCACCTACAGTGACCCACTCATCAAGATCTGAGCAAGAGTCCACATACTTGTAAGTTTTTCGCAGGTTCAATGAAGGCATAATTTACAACCCTCCTTTAGCAATGTTCCAGTTATAGCGGTCTTTACCACCTGTATTCTGTTCAGGTCGTAGCGCCCTCTCTAGTTCATAAGCCTTCTCTTTTGTTAGGCCCGTTGCGAGAACTCTGATATCCCATCCGAACTGTTTCATCATCTTATGTACATGTCTCACTTTACGGATGTGATTAGGGTCCATCGCTTCAATGAGTTCATATTCGTAACGCTTACGAACACCTTCTAGGCTTAGTCGGGATACGCCAATATAACCTTGGTGGATACCTCTGTGCTTTGTTGGGCAGAAGATGTGGTAAAGAATGTATTGACCTTTATCGCGCCCCTTCCGTACTCCTTGGTTTTCACGGTAGACTTTAGTCATGCTCATGGTCATAGTTGGATTGGACATGTCAATCCCCAAAGTAGTGAAGGATATATTCTGCTAGTTCCTTTGTGTTCTTTAGCTCCTTAACTGCAGAAGCGTAGGGACCTTCTGGGCCACAGATTACTGCTTCTGTTTTAGTTGTATAACCATAGTCTGCACCTGAAGATTCCCGAGACTGGGTCAGAATCAGGTCATGAACGTCATCGATGCGAATCTTTACAATGTTCATTAGTAGTACTCCGCTACTGCTTCAATGGCGTCATCTAAGTCAAAGTGCTTTTCAGTCGCAATCGATTCGTAGAATGGGTGGATATGGTCACCTTCATCACACCACAGGATGATAATCTTGTTCTTCATATGTGCAAACATGAGTTCCATAGCCGTCCCCGTACCACGGCCAGAAGACCGACGCACATCCGCAAGAACTACTCTAGAGTTGGCGATATCTTGCATATCGGTCTTGAAAATACGTTTGCAAGTATTCATTGTCTTAGTGATATCTTGTAGATGTGGCTGAAGTTGGTCATGAAAGCTTACTCGACGAGTTGGGTCAAGCGTATCAATCCCCATAAAGCCTAGCCGAGAAGTAGCGTGCTCTCTCCACGACTTCATGTGCTCTTCAGTGCAGTCTTCCATAGGTCCGGCACAATATGTGAAGTTTTTCATATTAAGTACTTCCTTTCGGGTTTTATATCACCACCACCAAGGTCAATAAAAATGGGAACCCCCCGAAGGGATTCCCGTTGTTGTTTTAGTTATCAGAAGTCAATGTTATCATCTTGGTCGAAGCTGACATCATCTTCATCAATGATCTGGTTATCCGCTAGCTTGACAACCTCTGTATCCGTCATCTCGAACTCATCCTCACGAGGTTTAGGGGTATACTCGAAGAGTTTAGTCACTTGAACAGCCATCAGCATAGATGCTGTTTTCTTCTGACCACCAACCTCGTATTCGTACTGGAATACACGCACGTTAGCAACGGATCCATTCCCGATTGTATTTGGGTCTAGAGGATTCAGCTGACCGTCTACGATCGTTACCGGTTGCTGTGGTTCACCATCACGCTTCTTGGACTTTTTCTTTAGATTCACTTTATAGAAAAGACCATTATCATCTTCATCAGCCTTTACGTTTAGTTTTAGTTCTTTCCATGACTGAGCTACTTTCTTATCGCGTGAACGAATTTGGATCTCCCAAGAGGGGTTCTCAGAGTTAAATTTACTGTTAGGACGCTTCGGGTCAAGCTTAGCAAAGAAGATTTCTACATTTTTTAGAATAGCCATAATATTGTTCCTTTTGGTATGTTCTCTATAGTGTATAAGACCTAGGTGATCCCTTTGGTCATTAGTACGTCGTATTATTCTCTATTTATTTCTTATGATTACGGTTCTTTCGAACTTCATAGATCAAGTAGAAGTCATCTACATAAAGCTCGCCATATTCAGGGAAGTCGTCTCCGTCAAAGTGACACAGCCCTGTAATGCCGTCTTCGTAAATATTTTCAATCTTGAAAGAGGAGTTTGGAAGTTCGTCAAAGGACGAAAGCCTCAAGGTGTCACCTACCTCAAGCAAAAGCGTAATCGGAATCGAGGATCTCGTGCACATTCAGTTTTCCTTTTTCTGGGATCAGGTGTATCGCATCCATCTGGGATAAAATGTATTCCAGAGGATCCATTTCATAAAGTTCTATGAATTTAAGCCTTACATCATGGAAAGCCTTGTCCATGTTACCTGCATGACAGCCAAAGGAGTCATGCACCACTGTAACAGGGTATGGAGCATCATTTACAAACATACTCAGATGGACTGCATCTACACTATGTACTATATTAGGAGCTGCACCAGTCTTTTGTTTAGACTTTTTCAAGGTTGCTTCTTTCCAGACTTCAATCCTTAGTTCTAGTCGTTGCCCTTGGTAGTTTAGTCGCACCACTTTAGTCTCGGGTTCCCTGTAAGAGTGTACGAAGGGGAAACCTGTGACAATCTGGTCAAAGGTGATAGGTGTATCTTTTTCGTTTTCTTGCTCCGCTAGTTTTACGAACATCTTGAGTAGGGCAGCAGGTCCCTTTAACTCTTCATAGCAAGTGTCGTAGATACGTCGTCCAAGATAAGCAGACCAAGATTTGTCTTTATGCCGGAGGTACTCAGAAAGCCCCTCGGTGTCAGTATCAACCATATCCACCATGCCAAACTGAGTACCACCATAGCCAAGAGTCATAGTTGGGCGTTTAACAGTTTTCCTCCAAATCTTTTTATCAGTGACTTTAGACCAAAAGACAGGACCTAGCTTACTCTTATTATCGTGACATGAGTTGCCAAACTCGCTGAGTCGTTTTTTAGCTGAAGTATACAACTCGGTCCCCGGTACATACTTGGCGACATCTTTACGAAGCTCAACTAATGTAGGGTGGATCTCGTCAAACATGTTAACAAGCTTAGGGTCCAGCTCTGCTAGATCTCTCTGAACGTTTTCCATAGTATGTTCTGCGATGAACATATAAACGTCGCCGGGAAGTTCCTGTGGCACTAGATTCACGAGAGGTGCAATCCCTTCATCTTTAGACATTGCAACCAAGTGTTGTACACCATTATTCGAACCGTCAATGTATACCGGTAGACATGATGGAAAATCCTCAATTGCATAACCATCACCATTCCAGTTGGACAACATGGACCACTCATAACAGCAAGCTAGGAAGCAGAATGGTTTCTCCGCATCCATCCAGCCAATGTACTTCATAGGGTCAGATGCATAGAGGAGAATATCATCCATATTATCGTCTACCCACTGTACTCTATCGTCTAGAGAAACCTTATCGTTACCCCATACGTTTGCAGTATGTACAGCTAGCCAGTAACTACCTTCTTTTCCGAGCTTTACAGGTTCATCTAAAAGAAGAAGACCCTTTGCGTTATCAGACGATTGCTCATGTAGAAAGGCAGTGTTGGGGTAAATCCTACCACGGAAGTCAAGGTTATATAGGTGGTAGAAGGGGTTATCGATATTTTTGATAGAAAGTTTATAGATAGCGCTAACTTCTACAAGTAAGGATGCCCTTTTCTCAGGATCAATCTCTTTGCTGAACTTGAAAGGACTTACTGGAGAATTTAAACAAGCTTCGAAAGCATCAAAAACAGGTTTATTGATGCGCCACCCAGTACGTTGTAGCTTATTAAGAACACTTTTTAAGTAAGACATGTCATTTGTTTTCGCCCTTGTTATGGCATTAACATGAGCATTCTTAATAAATGGGATTTTCAGCTGTTCATGGTAGAAGCTGTTACCCCAGTCAGCGAGAGGTTGTTTAGAGGGAAATAGACTTACGTTGTCTTCCTCAACCATATCCATGATTGAGTTTAATGCCTCAAGGTTTTTTACACCTACCATGTACACTGGAAACTTAGAACGTTTGCCCTTTTTCTTTTGGTGCTTACAGAAGAACCTTAATATCTTAGACTCAAAGTAGGCAACTAGAATAAAGAAACCAACGTGCACAATAGACTGCTCGTCTAGTCGTAGTTGTAACCTTCGATCTATGCACTTACCGACACTGTTAGTCATTTGTGTTAAGGTTGCAGCTCTCTCGATACTTGAAATTACATGCCCGTAGGATGCTACTAGCAATTCGCGAGGGTCTTTATCATGTAAAACCCATGCTTTGTTCCTTTTATCTGGTTCCCCGTTTATTCCAATTAGAAACTTCTGTCTTTCATAGATGTTTCTCGTCATTTCTTCTAGGTAATTCAATTATCACTCCTCTTGCGGACAGTATACGTATGTATTCCTTTGTGAGGTTTGAGTGATGACAAACTTAGCCCTTTAGCGTTGCGATTAGCAGCGCCAAGAGGTATATTGTCATCATGTTAACTCCTTTAAAAAAAAATAGGAAGGATAAGTAACCCCGCCCCGAAGGGCGGGGGCGACAATCTAATATGTTCTTAACCGTCCATGTGTGGATTGTTGTTGTCCAGTGTTTTGATCCAATTGCGGATAGTGTTTTCACAACAGCCGTAGCGGTAAGCTGTTTCCTTGATCGTGAATGTTTTGTTCACAACCAAAGAGGCTGCAACTACGCGATCACGGTTGTCAATATGCCGGTAAGGAGAACCTTCTTTGAGGGTGTAGCTGGAGGGAAAGTAATCGTCAGCGAGTTTGTGGTTACGCATTTTGTTTTGTCCTTATGTAAGATCAGTTGTCTTGCTCAGTATTGATCATATCTTCAAGGCTGTCGAAAATCTCATTGATTTCTACAGCAAGAAGATCCTCACCGGGGTCCAGATAGGTGTGTCCCCATTTGGCATCAATTTGTTCAACCAATGAGGCGAAGGTTAGGTCTTTCTTTGCCATTCTCTTATTTCCTTTCTATGTCATTCGACAATATTACTGGGTTGGTACCAAAAGCAATCTTTACTAAAGTCAGACACAGCTATATTGGTTCTAGTGTCATTCTTAGTAGATAATTTCTAGACCACTATTACAGTATTCCCCATCTACACAGAAAAAGGGATCTACAAAATCAGTAGTCTCATAGTGTTTCCAAGACATCATAAACTCCACGAAAACATCGTAGTCGTACATCGTATATTCCTCTTTTCGTTAGCATATGGGTGAAGTTCTTATCTACTCTTTTCTTTTCCTCCCCGACTAGCTAGCAGAGGGAGGAAGTCAACAATCATAAACCCCAGCATGAACATAGGGTCTGTAGACCCCTCTTTAGTATAGAAATAGTAGACGGCAGCTAGCCCGAATATCGGGTGTGGTGTCCCTAGTTTTTTTCCCAGTACAGCTGCTGTCAAAACTATTATAAGCACCCTTATTGTAAACCCGAGAGTAAAAGACCAGATCATAGCATAATCCTTTATTCATTTTTAACCCCATTAAGGTCAGCCCCAGTGAGGTTAGTCCAACGGAGGTCAGCCCCAGAGAGGTCAGCCCTAGTGAGGGAAGCCCCCCGTAGGTCAGCCCAACGGAGGTCAGCCTCAGTGAGGTCAGCCTCACGGAGGTTAGCTTCACGGAGGTTAACCTCAAAGAGGCTAGCCTCAAAGAAGTTAGACCCAGTGAGGTCAGCCCCACGTAGGTAAGCCCCATGTAGGTAAGCCCCACATAGGTCAGCCCCAGTGAGGTTAGCCCCAGAGAGGTCAGCCCGGCGGAGGTCAGCCCCAACGAGGTTAGCCCCAGTGAGGGAAGCCAAACGGAGGTTAGCCTCGAAGAGGTCAGCCCCAGTGAGTTTAGCCCCAGTGAGTTTAGCCCGGCGGAGGTTAGCACCAGAGAGGTCAGCTCCAGTGAGGTTAGCATCACGGAGGGAAGCCCCGAAGAGTTCAGCCACAGAGAGGTCAGCCCCAGCGAGGTTAGCCTCAGCGAGGTTAGCCAAACAGAGGTTAGCCTCGAAGAGGTCAGCTCCAGAGAGGTCAGCCCCAGTGAGGTTAGCCCTCTCACCACCTTCTTCACCGTTTAACCATTTAATATGAGCTTCAAGTGTAGCCTTAAGGTTTTCCATTAGAGTGTCCTTTACTTTGTGATGCTACGAAAAAAATAGGGCTTAGAGGAACCCCAACCCCCGAAGGGGTGGGGTATCTCTCACACTACTTCGATCTTCACTTCTTCGGCAGTGCAACTAAAAGTTCCGACGAAGTAGTCAGTGGGAAGTTTCCACTGGCGAATAGTGGTCGCAGCGGAATCGCCGAGGCCAACGCTGAAATAGTTCTGAATGCCCTTCGGCTGTTCATCCATTTCAACCACCACCACAGCACCATTACCATGTCGGCGAGCATACATGGCGGCTTTCTCGAAAGAGTCAGTCCACCAAGTATGAGAACGCCGAGCCTTAAAGTTACCATCATCAATGGCAATTTTAAGGTCGACAGCTTCTTTGAGGGAGCAACCCCTGTAGTACCTGACAAGTACTTGTTCCATCACGGACTCCTTTCTAGCGAAAAAAAAAGTTAAATTCTTAGCCCCCGCCCCGAAGGGCGGAGGTAATAGTAGTTCACTGCTCAGACAGAAGCCTGATCAGTTGTGCCTTAACCTCTAGGTACTCTTTTTCAAGAGCATCATAGTCGGCTAAGAGCTTGTCATAAGCTTCATCAGACTCTACAACAAGATTATACCAGAATACACCATCAAAGTGTATCCCGATATTGTTGTAGAAGAACGAACGAACCTTGTCCAGCATGGGAAACTCCATTGTTGCTGACTGATACTGTTGTATCATTATAGATGCCTTAATTTTCTCACTTTTTTGATCCATTTTTGATAAAAAAGGGACTCCCCGAAGGGAATCCCAGTTGTCATTTTGACCGCTTCCATGATTTGCGGTTCTTATTGTTTTGTGATCGAGTAGCTTTCTTCAAGTTACTCGGTTTGTTGTTAGACCGCTTGCGGTCCTTGTGGTCTACCTCACCGCGTACCTTTTTACCAGTGGATATTTCCTTGATAATCCGGTGTACGTAGTGAGCTTTCCCGTTGATGCGGACTGTCTTGTACCCATCACCGTGGTTAGTACCAGCTTCGCCACCCGCAGCTTGTCGGCCACGGGCAGCTTTCCAGTATAACTTACCATTTTTATGAATAAAGAGCTTTTTCCATTTCTCCATTATAGATGCTCCAATTTCTCGATTACAAAGCCCGTACAATTTTATCGACGGTAGTTTTGCTCGTAGTTGTAAGAGTTAACACCTGTAGTGATTTGAGGAATCATCTTAACAATCTCGGCACGGGTCTGCCGGGAGATATCGCCTGTGATGTTGATGTTATAAACCTGCTGCTGTGTGGCAGTAGATCCATTCATAAACTTGTTAATCTGATTTGCAGGTACAACCATCTCGCCCGGTGTTAGCATAGCGGGAACTGAGTCCTTACCAGCTTGTGCATAAGGTGTCATTGGCACGATACCACCAGAGGAGAAGCCAAGCCAAGACCCGAAGGACATGCCAAAGATTGAACTGAATAGCCCACCTTGTCCACCGGAACCTAGGAGAAAGGATAAGAAACCTTGCATACCTTGTGAACTCCCGCTTGTTGCTGTCTTTGCTATGCTTTCACCAAAAGAAGCTGTCTTGGAGAAAAGATCTTTTAGGAGTTTACCCTCCCCAAAGAGGCTCTTGGTGAATCCATCAACGAAGGAGTCTATGATGTTACTGGTGAAGCTGTCTAGAATTCCAGTGATAAATCCCTTCAGATCACCATCCTTTAGGAACTGTGACAGGCTACTACTAAACCCGCTCTTGAAGTTTTCATAGAAGCTCTCTGCGGCAGTCTTTCCAGATTTTTTAGATTTTCCATCACTGACTGTCCCGGCAGAAGGGTCTTCAAGCTCCACATCAGTATCTTGTTGCTCGAACCAGTTTGCACGGGCAGATTCTAGTGCAGAAATCTGAGCGATTGTAGCGGCAACTCTTTCGGTAGCCCCTAGATCCTCCAACCCCCTCAAGTCACGCTTCAGTTGCTTAAGACTCTCATCATAGGGAGATACTAGACCACCTGGGGAAAAGAATTGTGGCATTATCCCACTGTTGATCTTGTCAAGGAAACCTGACCCGAACTTTTTGACAGAAGAAGCCTTAATAACATACTCACCATTGGAAAGCATCGCTGGGATCAGGTCTTCAGTGGGACCACCGGGTCCTGATATATAGCCACCGGAGGCTTGGGCAGTAACTCTCGCAGTGAAGTTTTCAGTAGGATAAACACCATCATTAAGTTTGCTTGTGATTTGGCCTAGGTTAGCCAATTTGTCAGTTTGGGTTTCAATTCCATCGGTTAACTCTTTTAGAGATCTAAGAAAGGCTAATTGTTGTGCATCTAGTGTCCGGGTGCCACTTTCCACCTGTCGGAGAATACTGTTAATATCGTTTTGGATTTCAAAAATTGCAAGGAGTGCTTCGTCCTGTGTTTCTATACCTTCAACAAGTTCCTTAGATCCCGTTATAAAACGATCAATAAAATCATTAGCTGCTTTTTGTTTTTCAGCGGCCTCTGCAGCGAGTGCGACATACTCAGCATTATTAAGCTCTTTTAGACTCTCACTAAGCAGGAATAATTCCTTCTCTAGATCAAACCTAGCATTCTTCAGCTTAGCTATTTCTACAGGTCCAGCACCAGAACCTTCCTGTTGAGCTTGAGTGATTTGCGACTCTAGGACTGTGATATCTGCCGCTTTATCAGAGATACGAGTCTCTATAAGAGTCTTATCGGATACAACGCCTACTGTGTTAAGCAACGTGTATAGGGCTTCTCTTAGCCCCCTGAAGATCTGCTTAAAACCAGAAGCAACTTTAGGGTCTGTTACAGCCGCATAAATAGCACCAGCTAGCCCACCTGCGATCGCCCCTCCAGCTACCCCATAAGGTCCAAATGCGGCACCTAGTTGGGCACCAAAGGCCGCACCTCCGATTACGTTATCAATTGCTCCACCGAGGCCATTGAATGCTTCATCAGGTACAATAATATCGACAGCAACCCCTACAACTAAACCTGTTGCTGCTGCCCCTGCCGACTTCCCTATTAGCTGACCAAGGGCGATACCAACATTTCCTGCCGCTGTCCCTAGTAAAGAATTCGGAGCCATCTTCATAGAAGCCAAACCGATTGCCAAGCCAGCTGCAAGCTCTGTAGCTATGGTTGTACCCATAATTACCTTTGCAATCGCTACACCTAGAGCTTTTAGAGCTTCCCGCGCACCAGTAGTCAGGACAGCAGCAACCGTAATTGCTCCAATCGCCCCAGCGAGTGCATCTTGAGTGTCTGTTGTGAAGTTTTCGCCAAAGATCTCTTTATTAATACCTCTGCCAAAGGCTGCTAGAGTATCTCTAAGCCCTTCCATGAGAGTACTTCCGGGGTCAGTAGTGAATACGCTTTTAAGTAGTTGCACATAACCAGCGCCTAGGTTTTCTAAGGAAGCTTGTAGCTCTTCATCATTTAAAACCTCATCCGCGTTAAAGCTAAATAGCCCGAGGATCGCCCCGACAATTAGGGTCTTCTTAGCACCAAACTTAATAGCAGCAGCTAAGGCGATTGAGATAGATGCACTGATCGCAGCTTCGTTTTCCTTAAACCAATTAGAGATACTAGTTTTGAACTCTTCTATATCTGCGCCGAAACTTAGAATACTTTCTTTAGTTTTAGTGAAGGCTGATGATAGTAGGATAGTACCTAGTTTGATAGCAGGTGCATTAGCTAAGGCATTAATTGCAGCGGCAAGACCTGATAGTGTCGTTTCGGATATTTGCCCACTGTAGTCACGAATGTCCTTTAGCGTTTTTACTAGAGCTGAATCAACGACCCTTGGACCACGGGGTGTCTCGATGGTGTCGGTAAGAATATCCTCATAGACTTTCTTAAGTTCGTTCTTGGCGCGTTCTAGCTGATCACTAGCTAAATCAATGCTACGTCCGAAGGCAGTATCAACGGCCTCTGGGCCTGTCTCTGTCGAGATAGTTTTTGTTGTTAGCCCGGTCCAAATCTTCTCCCAAGCCACGGTTGCGTCTTTATTGATCTCTTTAAATTTAGCGATGATGCTATTCTTGAAAGTCTCTAGATTTCTAAGAGGTGTTTCGAAGTATTTAGTTAGAGAGGAGCCGACAGCGAGGGTTTGGCCGGGTTCCATGTGAGCAGGATCAAAGATACCAGTCCAAAGAGATTGCCCTGTAATCCTGTCCCAGATCTCCTTGAATACACCGATAACACCGTCTTTAAGACTAATCAGATTTGAGCTAATAGACTCAAATGTGGGGATCTTTGAAGCAAGATCTAGTGATGGTAGGTTAATACCAGACCATACTTCTTCGATTTTAGCCTTTACGGAATTAAACGGGTTAACAAAAAGCTCGTCTACAAATGCTTCTGTATTAATACCTTCTTTAGTAAAGATACTAGCTAAAATCTCACGCATACGGAGTTTAAAGAAGGTAAGATCATTTAGAGCTAATGTAATATTCGCCTTGAGTAGTGAAACCCAAATAGAGAAGTTAGCGTTAAATACCTTTAGGGCCTCAATACCTATAAAGAGTTGTTCCCTCATATTCTTACCAAAGCCTAGCTCTTTGTCTAGAATACTTAGTGCTCTGGTGAACTCCCCACCAAATACAATTGCTAAACTACGTGTAGTGGCTTCAAGAGTAGAGAACTCAAATGCAAGTTTTTCAGACTGAGAGAGGATAGCCTCGAAGATAGTTTCAGCCTCTAGCTTTCCGTCCTTTGCAAGCTCCCTTAGTTTCCCAAAGGGAACGCCCATACCTTCGGCGATAGCTCGCGCAAGTCGTGGCATACCTTCAAGTACCGAGTTGAGTTCTTCGCCACGTAGTTGGCCTGAAGCTAGACCCTGACCAAGCTGGATGATAGCTTGTTCAGCAGTAGTTGCGGATGCACCAGAGATTTGAGCCGCTTGTTGGATAGCTTCTGTTGCAATTAGTAGTTGCTTTGTGCTTCTGCCCGTACCATCTAGTGCAAGACCTAACCTGTTAAAAGTATCAGTTACAACTTTTACAGGCTGTCGCGTCCTCTCTGCCACCCTGTACATCCGCTCAAGAGTAGAAGAGAGTTCCTTACCCCGACCAACAACAAGGGCTAGACGGTTCTCCATCTCTAGTAAGGTGTCAGATGCTCCTGATAGTTTCTTACCAATTTGCAAACCTGTGATAGTAACAGCTAGTGCCTTAAAAGCCCCTGCAACCTTACTGGCAGTCGATTCAAGCCCAGCAACAGATTGTTCTAGGCTCTTGATTTGTTTCTTTGCTTGGGACGTGTCTGCACGTACCCGGATTTCAACACCTTTTTGCATGTTACCTCCAAAATTAAAAAAGCCCCCTAATAGCTAAACCTCGGATAATGAGGGCCATCAGGGGGCTTGCTTTATTATTTAGGGGTAATAAGACCAATTGTCTGCAGGACTTGTTCAATAAAGTACTTAGGTGCCTGCTTACTGTGACCATTATTAAGATATACGACGTGCTCTACATCGTTGACGATAGTTAAGTTGTTGCCATACTTCTCAAGCTCCCACCCACTTCGAGCTTCACCAGTGTCTACAGGTGTTACTACTCGGAGTTGATTAGTGGCGTACTCAGCTTGTAACTCAATATCACTGTTGGCAAGCTCAATAGCTTCCTTTTCAATACGGGCTAGTTCTTGTTTGAAGTTGACTACATCTAAAGATACTAGTTCTGCCATCATTTTCTCCAGTTTGGTTTCCAACCCGAGTCATCACCGCCTACTGCATTGATCATATGTTCGAGGAATTTACCCTTGGGTAGAACAACCCCCGCTTGTTGTTTAGCGGATTCTTGATCTTCAACAACCTTAATAGACGGAAAGACATCTCTTCCTTTTCCTTTAAACCCGAAGGTTTTCATAATAAGGAGAGTCCGGTAGTCCTCTCGGAAACCGGGTGGTCTCCTTCTAAAAAACTCCGACCAATTCTTTAACTCGTCATATGGCATTTCCGTCATTATCTTGTAAACAGGCATACCAAGATGATAAGCGATCTCATAGATCGTTTCATCCTGCTCAGTTAGTTTCCCGCTGCACTCTTATCTGACAGACCGCAGTATTCTAGAACAGCTTCTGCTAGCTCATTTAGATCTGAGGGTGGAAAGGTCTCAAATTCCTCTTTAGTTAGTTCATCTGCACCAATTACTGATACTTTTAGAACATGGAACAGGAGACCCATGTGATCATTCTTCTTCTGTGACTTCTTGATTTCTTCCTGAAGCTCCATGATGTCGTGAACAGGAAGTTTCCGAATCTCCACTTCATCGCCCATGAATGGGACCTTCTTGGTTTGTACTTTTCCAACTAGATGTTTCATAGTATTCTCCGATTACTCTTTATCTTTTTCTGTAAATAAATTTGGGTTATGAGCTTGGAAGTCATCAAGCATTTTCCGCACCGTATGCAGGGTGGATAGGGTTTCAATAATCTCTTTCCCTGTAGCGGAGTCTTGATCGAAGTCCTTAAATCGCTCGAATGTTTTTCGGATGCTAATATCTACACTACGACGCATATGCCGAAAGGTGGTTCGCATCACATAAGTTTTACTGAATGGTGGATTAGTATCCATATGATTCTCTCTGATAGGTAGGGGGACCTGAATAGATCCCCCTGTAGATATAGCTGTTATGACGCAGCGATTGTTGCTGGACCGTAGAACTCTGACTGTGTAGAAAGAGTAACGTTAGCAGTAATAGAATCGCTTAGTGAAGGGTTGACAAGGATAGCCTCGATCTTACCAACAAAGTAGAACTCAGTATTATCAACAGCGAGGGTTGAGCCAGCACCTGCATCCTGAGTAACCGCTGAAGCTGCCATCATGAAACGAAAGAGGACCTGCTGGCCAACTAGGGCGTGGATAGCGGTCATGTCATCTGCAACATAGTTGACAGTGAGTTCCAGTGATGGTGCGTCAGCCTGACCTTGAACCTGCGCAGAGGTAGGTTGACCATAAACTGGAACGTTTACGATATTTGCAGGTGTACCGACTGATGGAAATTCGCGAACTGAAGGCATACGAACATGATCTGCATCAGCAGTACCGGGTGTTGAACCTACGAATTCAGCAGCACAGCCAGCGGCAGTAGTGTAGGTGCCGAGTGTGCCAGTGTACATATCTAGGTAGGAATATACACCTGAACCTAGTGCGGAAATGTGAGCCATTGTTTATTCTCCGTATAGTGTGAATGGGATAAAATAAGATGCGCTGTAAAGTGACTTATTAGCAGCGTCCAATCCTTCTACTTGTAGATAGGATTTCCCAAGCCTTGTGTTATTTGTTAGTGTAGTATTCTCAAGAACAGAATTTAGCAGGTCAGCGATAGCCATTAGTCGGCCTTGACCACTCCCTGCTGGTACGAAAATCTTTATAGCAACTGTTCCAGATAGTAATTTGTTTCTGCTGTAATCGTAGTCACTTCCTGAAGAAGGTAGTACAGTCATCAAGCAATATTCTCTAGCATTATTCTTAGTACCTTGATAATTACTAGGTACAGTTAGGATACCGTTAGTAGTCCAAGGTGCGCTAGCAAATACTCCTTCGATATCTTCTAGTACTAAGTCATACATTCTACTTCTCCCTTACTAGGATAGCAGTTAGAATAAAACCGTTATCAGTATAGTCAACGATATTGTAGCGGATACTTCCAACAGTTAAGGTATCATAGACACTCAGGTCTATACCTGACTTCATAAGAGCGGTCGTAGTAAAACCATCACCGGAGGGCTTCTGAGTGGATTCAATAATAACTTCTACAGTCTGACGTCCTGTTGTAGAAACAACACCACGAGATGAGAAGTCATAAGAGGATACTTTCTCTGTTGAAAGAGAAGCAATTACTACCAAGTCATCGACAGCTGCGAATGCTTTATTTACAGCTGCTCTGATTTTAGATGTGAGCGACATTAGTTAGCCCTCCACCACCCTGTACCCATTCCACCAGACCCGCGCCGGATTAAAGGGCGGATAGGTTTCATGACAACTGAAGGTCTAATAGAGGTCTTTGTAACGTCACCATTTGAGTCTGATAGGCTGATTGAACCTACAGAGATGCTCTCAAAAGTTTGAGTTGTTCCTGAGAGAAGGTCTTCATTGTTAATCAAGTGAAGAGCCTGCTCATATACAGCCACTGTAACACGAGATGGAACCTCGTCTTCCGCAATAGTAATCTGTTGACCGAGTCGGTCATCGTAGTAGATTGCGGAAGTGCGAGGCCATGCAAGAGCTTGGGAGGAACTAACAGCAGAACCAATCCAAGCGTTATCATCAACTAGTTGTGTAGCTGTGACAAGCGCCTGTTCTTTGATTTCATCAGTAGCGTCAGTCCAATTAGCACTGTCAATACGAGTCTCAAAGTAAGTATCAGCTTCTGCGACAGTCACATAGCTGTTCGTATTAAGAACTAGTGCCATTAGTTCCTCCTATTAAGTTAGGCGTGGAAGATTGGTAGGATACCAAAGTTAAGGCTGTCCATCTTACGAGCCCATGAAGCACCAGTACCTAGAGTGGTGTTGGTTGCGAAGGCTGTCTGTGAACCAGCCCAGTCATAGCCCATTGGGTGCATTGCGTAGCCCCAGCGATACCATACGTTGGTTGAACCACCACCAGTGTAAGAAGCAGCACTACGATCTACTTCAACGGGGGTTGGAAGGCCGATCATCGCGTTTGCGACTGAACCGGGCTTGATAACGAAGGTACACTTTGTAGAGCGAGCGTTTAGGTCGCCAGAAGCGGCACCAGCAATCATCTGGTTTGCACGGGTCATCACTAGACGGAACTTACCATCGAAAATGGTTGAGAATTCTAGGTTGCCATCGGTGACCTTTGACTGGTCAACAAGGTTAGCAGCCCGCATTTCTGCCATAACTTCAGGTGAGGTTACGAGGTACATGTAGTCAGGCTCGTAGTCCTTGAAGGCAGCACCGATTGAACGGAATAGGCGCTCACCACGAGCAGCACCGATTGCGCTTGAGTCGAAAAGCTTACGCTCGTCGCCAGAACCGGTAGCAGCTGCACCGTGTAGACCAAGCGCGTTCACATCAACGAAGAAACCAGTCGCAGAAGCGTCTGTATCAGTATCGAAGTCAATAACACCACCATTACCAACACCACCGGCATCGCCTAGAGCGACTTCGTAGTGTGAAACACCTTTTAGAACGGAGAGAAGCGCATCATGCTCGTCCTGTGCACGGACTTCAGCAAAGTCACGAGCGATCTTTGCGAGACCGTCCTGCTTTGATACGACTTCCTGCATGTTTACCTGCTCGGCACCGAAGGTACGAACGGTCTTGATGAAGTTCGCGTAGTCGGTGGTGATTGAGGTGTAGGTGCCGTCAGTGGCACTTGATAGTGAGGCAACGTTAACGGTTGCTGATAGTGGCTTGTACCAGCGGAACTGGCCGTAGAAGTTTTCGCCAGAAACATCAATTTTCTGGTCAGCAGCAACGATACCTGTACCATTTAGCTTCTTTGCATTGGTGTAAGCCTCATCTGCATAGGCAGAGATAGCTAGAGAGATATTCTGAAAGTCAGTATTTGTAATAGCCATTTGTTAATTCCTTTATGTAGGATTATATTAGTAACCAAAATTACCTAGCTTACCCTTAGCGGCAAGTGCTAGAATTTCCTGAGTTGACATTTCACCGATGGATTTCTTTACATCGGTTGTGGGTGCACCTGCAGGGGTGCCAGTACCTGCACCAGAGTTAGATTTAACTTTGAACACGAATGAATTGTCTTCATTCTTTGAGTAAGAAACAATGAAGTCTTTAATTGATGCGCCTGATTTGTGTACCCACATACCTTGCTCATCTTGAATTAGGTCATCAGTGATCTCACGACGAGCCATCTCACGGGATTTCTCATTGCGGAATTCAAGTCCTGCAAGAGCATCATTCACAGCACCATCGCGGCGCAGAGAAGTGATGTCCTTCTGGTATAGTTCGAGTTTAGCCTTAGCTTCTGCTAGTTCCATCTCAAGGGCTTCTTGCAGCTTGCCTTCTTCTTTCATACGGGCAATCTCAGCGTCTTTCTTAGCCTTTTCGATCTCTGCTTTAGCCTTTAGAGCCTCATCACGCTCTTTTACCATGCGGTCCATGTTAGCCTTCATCTTAGCTAGACGTTCTTCAACGATAGCTTCAATGTCATCTGCTGGCTTTGCCTTAGCTGTTTCTTCTGTTTGTTCAGCTTCGGGTGCTTCAGCTTCAGTGGCTTCAGTGGTTTCTTCGACTTGATTTTCTAGATTCTCACTCATTGATTTTTTCCTTTCCAGTCACAGACTGAAGTTATATATATATAAGAGTCACAGACTCGGTTAAGTTTGGTAGTCCATAGGCTATTACAAATAGTTCAAGGACCAATCCCATACCAATCGTATCCTTCCTTAATAGGGGCAAGGATATCAGCACGGGTTAGTTTGTTTGGTGGGTCAATAAGACCACGTTTCTTTGCATCAGCAATGAGAGCGTCATACGCTGATTTAGTTAGGCCTTCTTTACGCCATGCGTAGAGAGTCTTCCTGATTGTGTCACCTTCAAGAGCATCTGCATAGATGGTTCTCAAGGCGTCTTTAGCTTTTTGTGCGTCAGCTAGATTGGTGAAAAAAGCGTCATGGATGGTTCCAGTATCCACTCCGTTATCTCTCCCCCAAAGATGGAACCTGCGCACGATCACAGCGTCATTGCTGTGGTTTCCGTTAACACCTAGGCCGATAGAAGCATCTTGGAAAGCGTGTTTACCGCGCAGTAAACCATCCTCAACAGTACCTTCATAGATGTTTGCAATTTTACGCCCAGTAACTGGGTCTGTAAAGTCAATGCGAGTTTGACTCTTGCCACGATATCTTTGCATCATGACTTTACCATCAAACGTCACCCAAGGGATATCCACCTTCTCGGTCTCCTTAACGTATACTTTAGCTGCTGATTTCCAGAAGTTAATGAATTCGTCAGTAACAGGAGCACGTTGAGAGAGGTGCTTAGACATAATCCTTGAAATTTCTTCGAAGTCTTTCGGCCCTACAAGCCCAACACGAGAGTTTGAAACCTTCAGAACGAAGTCTTCTACATCCGGGTGAAGGTCTCTCGCCATAGTTAGTAAGTTACGTCCAACCGGGGTATTTCCATTTACCATTTCAATCAGTTCACTTCGGAAGCTCTTTAGTGAATCGACTGTAGCGTTAGCACCGAGTTTATCGGCTGTCTTGATTTTACCGTCAACGATACGAAGTATTTCATTGACGTTATCTTTAGTAATTGTAGCATAGCCCTTCTTCTCAAGAATACCTGAGATTTTATTAGCGATTTTTGCGGTCTTTGTGGCTTCCCCAGCACCGTAGAATGTCACCATGTTCTGCGCTTTCGCACCTTTAGCTAAGTCTTCCCAAGTCAAGCCTGCATTACGTAGAGCAGGAATCTTTAGGAACTCTGGGTCATTAACTGTGTCCTGAGCAACAAGGTCATAAAGACGATTCTTACGGGTTGTAGCAACGACGTTTGAAGCCTCTGCAATGGCCCTATCGCCCGTGGATAGACCGATAATTTGAGCACCACTAGAAGAGGCGTCATTCTCGATCATCAAACGGGTTTTATAAGTTTTCAATAGTGCAGTATTAGAGAAGTTACCACCTACATGGTCATGAATACGCTTATACTCTAAAGCAAAACGAGCCATCTTTGGAACTTCTTTACCTTCAAGACCCTTAATCAAAGGGTGCTCAAGAAATTCACGGATACGGCGATCACGTTGTGTCTTAGCTTGTAGCAAACCAGCAAGCTCAAGAATCTTAGACTCGTTGCGCTTAAAGATATCAAGACGACCACTTTGAGTTAGTGCCTCAGTACCGGGACCAATCATCGCCCCAAGCTGGATACGGAGTTCATTAACATCAGCCATCTGTATAGCTACAGCTTTATCAGAGTTCAGGAATGGACGAACCATTTCGCCACCTGTAGGTGTAAGATAACCACGATGGTACACACGACCACGGGAGTCAATAAACACATCAGTCTTGAAGGATTTACCTCTTTGGCGATGATACTTAGCAGTAGCCATTAAACCGTAACCAGCTTCACCGCGATTGATAATTTCATGACGGAACTCATTAAGCTCATCATAGTACTTCGTGTTACCACGGGGGTCACGGAATCGTACAACGTCATCCATAAAATCGAAGAACTCGTCATCAACGCGGTAGTTCACGCTAGTAACATGATTCATCATCTTTGCCATTTCAGCATCGATCTGGTTAGGATCATAGTCAGGGTACTTATCCGCAGAGATAATAGGGATACCTGTTTTGTTACCTCTAGCGTCAAAGAACTCTTTATTACCTGCTTTTACATAAAGCCGATCTCTGTCATATACGACACCAAAACGGCGAGCATAAGTAGCCTTCAATTCTGCTTCTTGCAGCTTGAGAAGAGTTTTATCAATTACCTGAACTTCCCGAGTAATCATATCAGCCCAACCACCTGACGCTCGACCTGTATCAACATCCCACACACCTCTACGAGTCTTACCACGGAAACTAACCCTGATTAGGTTTTGCTCACGCATAAACTCCAGAATCTTAGATCCTTCTTTGTGGTAATCCTTTAAGGTATACGTAGCAAGTGGATTTAAATCCCCCAGATCCTGATGATACATCTTACCAATATTGATAGCTAGGGAGTCATAATCTGTAGCACGACCAGAGGCTACAAGCTTAAGAGCCTTTGTAGTGGTATGAAGAACCTTGTCGTCCATAAGCTTAGAAGTCGGACGCTGTTTAGCATAGAGCCACTCTAAGTCATAGATCTGACGAACACCTTCACGGAACTTGGCAATTTGCCTAGTAATCCAGTCATCAGAAGGCGGTTTATTTTTCCACTTAAGGTATGCCTTATACTGTTTACGGAACGGTATGACGTTATCTAGCATCTTATCAATGAGCTTTTCCTTATCCGGATACCTACGAATGATAGCCTGAGTATACGCATTGATGGGGGCACGACCTCTGTAGTAAACCTTCTTAGCTAGCTTAGTACCTTCTGTAGCTCGCCAGTTGTCGATAAAACGCTGGTTTGATAGCTGATCGTTGACTAGGTCTTCTACATTATAGTACTTACCCATAATCTGCATCTTAGGTTTATCACCTGTAGACACAAACCCACCGAACAACTCTGCACGTTTCCTTGCACGAACATCTAGCAGACGTGATACGTTCTGAACAGAGAACCTATTTTCCGCTCGGATTACGGATGCAAGATCAGACCAAGGCTCCTTACTGCTATTATATCGCTGGAAAGTGACACGAAGATTCTCAACAGCTACAATTTGCTGATTTACTGACACTTTGTCAGTCAGCTTAATAGCTAGACCCTCAATAAAATCCTTCTGCTCACTTGTCAAGTCTTTAGCAGACTTCATAAAGTCTAGTCGTTCTTGAAACAGGTTGAAGTCCGGCTCGTAAGTTAGATTGCTCCGAACCTCACCAGTAAAGGTATCAGTAATGAAGTTGCGTTCATCGAACTGATTACTCATTCGTCTACGGGATGCTTGTTTACCTACAAGACTAGTACCTTTGAAATCTGTAAGAGCAAAGGCTGAGTTGTAGTCATCTGCATCTGAAATAAAGAGTTGTTCTAGATCAGATTGATGTTTAGGGTTGTTGAGCAGAGAGTTTGGATTACGGGCTTCAACACGGAGGTTAGTATCCTTAACAACCTGACGGGGTCGAAACACAGAAGTTATCTTACTCGCCCGAGCACGAAGGGCTTGGATAGATAGGACAGTCCCTTTTGGTGTTATAAACTCACGAGCTTCAAGTGCACCACCTTTAAATAGTTTAGCACGTTCTTCACTACCTAGCATCTTCACCATAGTGTCGAAGTCTTGTTTACGAAGCCACTCAGTGAAAGTCTGAATCTTAGCAGATAGCCCATTAAAGTAAGTGTCTGCTATCTTCTCCAGTTTAGACTTCTGAATACGAGTAGATGCTTCAAACACCTTACCACGATAATCTACCTTACGGAAGGACTTATCTTTAAAGATAACAGAACCTGAATCGAAAGCATGGTCGTTACCCATTATAAAAGCAGTACGAACATTTTTGTCAGCATTCTTCATCTGGTTATACATGAAAGCTTCACGGTCACGGTGAAATTGTTCCGTAGCACCGCCATACTTCTTAACAAGAGCATCCTTCTCAGCATAGCTAAGGTCGCCCTTCCTCAGAATAAAGTTGTTTTTCTTAGCCCAAGCGATAGTCTCAGGATCTTCATAGAATTCATGGTATACCACAGAGGGATTAAACTTTTCAACTCTGCGTTCTACAAGACCAACGTTCTTCAGTGTATGCTGTTCACCAAATACAGAAATGTTATCATTTCCTGTATTCGCCAGCTCTTCCTTGCTCTTTAGAACAGGTACTAAACTTGAACGACAGTTCCAATGCAGAGGTGGCATAAAGCGATTGTCATCTACATCATAGATTTTACCATTGTGGTGTGAGCAGATAGGGCTTGTACGGGAGTCCAAGATTGCCGTAAACATATAGCCCTTGATTACATCTTTGTTCTCCTGAACAACCTTATTAAGTGCTGCTGTTTGAGTAGACGTAATAGCTGTTCTTGTCAGTGTAGACGCCTGATGTTCTGTCAGCTTAGTCGTTTTCATGACATCAGCAATAATCTCTTTTGGTGACTTATTATAAGCCAAACCAGACCTTACCCTTGACTGGATTCGTATAAGTTCCCCAGAAGCAATATTCCTGACATTACCTGAAAGGGATTTCTCACCCCTCATTCCGGTACCAGTAATCTCTGATAGAAGCTCTTTTGTAGTAGGCTTCCTCATTTTATAGAAATCTTTAACTTCACGGTATAGATTGTCCGTATGGAAATCAATCTGGGAAGTTGAGAACTCCTTAATACTATTAGTAGTGGAGCTATTTAATTCTTTAGCGAATCGATTTACTTCCCGTGTAACATCAGACCTTATATCCTTCTTCAGAAGTTTTGTCAAATTCTCACGGTGTCGTCTAATAATACGTCGCTGTAGGATTTGTTGGCCTTCTTCATAGAGTCTTACATCTGACATATGCTCTACAATACGGTCAAAGATTTTATCGTTAACGTTAGCCATCTAGTACTCCCATGAGTAGTTAGTGTGGTGAGCAGTTTTTTTGCCGTACTCAGGGCATAATATTACTCCACTTGAACGTTGTCGTCAGGAGTCTGATTGATGATAGGATCAGTTTGGATAGCTTGAATCGCCGCCTCATCATCATAGTTCATTGGCAAGAAGTCGTTATATTTCGCAATAGAAATAAAGGTCTCACGAGAAATAATACCACTTTGGTACCATTCTGAGACGAGACGCATTGCCCCTTCACCACCAACAAGAGCAGAGAAGTCAGAGCTTAGTTGGAACTTAACATCATTACCGCTAAAGTCAGAATCATACTTCCAGTTAAGCATAAAAGCAATAACTTCTTCCATAGTAGAAGAGATCTTAGCATTAAGAGCACCTAGCTGTGCTGTCTGGGATGCATTACGAATCTCTAGAGCGACACCAGAGGCTGCTTGTTCGGGGGAAAGCATACGGATCCCCATTCTAGCCATCTCTTCAACAGTAGTTTGGATTGCTCGATCCATGTCAGCTAGGGCACTTGTTGGCGTTTCAAGAACAGAAATTGATTCGTCTTTACGAACACGTAGCCAAGTGCCGAGACCAGCATTAACTAGCTCCTCAAATTCTTCATCTGACATATCAGACTGTACCACTGGAGTATAAGTCGCAGCACCATAAAGGAGATGGTTACGACGTGATACCTTGTTATATAGCGCCACTTCTCTATCAATAAGAGGCATTAGTACAGGCTCTACAGGTTCTAGTTGACCATTTAGGGGCCACGCAGGGATACGCCATACACGTTCACCAAACATGGTTGGATATACCGTATTAAACTTCTCGAAGCCAGCTTCGGTTACCTGCATGTCTTTGTAGTCTTGGGTTACATCACCATTAACTACTTCTACTTCACCAGTGAGATCTTTCTTCTGGTAGTAGTCAATAACTAAACGCCCAGCCTCATCTAAGTAGTGGTCAGCAACAGTATCTACATAATCAGGATGCCAAGGGTTTTCCTTAGAGTAGTTTTCAGCAATATACCTCGTAACGAAACGGGTCAGAGTACGCTGTTTAGTCACTGGATGTACTTTAATCTGTGTATTAATGACGTTCTCTGCTTTTAGTAATACAGGATAAGGGGAGATAGACATACGCTCCTCTGTAGACATCCCTTCTAACTCTTCATCGGAGAACGTGGGATAATCTACATAAACCCAAGCACGGGAAGTTTGAAGTTCTTCCCAGATAGCACTGTCGAGGAAGTTAAACAATGACTGACCATCACTTGTAAAATCTTTCTCGATCCAATCGAGGGCATCTTCTGGAAGACCATCAGGAAGTGTAAGTAATGACTTCTTACGTAGAAGTGCGCTAATCAACACCTTGCAGTACTGAGCTGTTAGGCCCGGTAGTTCTGATTCTGACTTATAGAACTCATACTGTTGCTGAGTCATAGAAGGAGAAAAAGGAATTAGCAGGTTACTGTAATTATAAACATCGAGAAATTCATCGTGAGCTTTAGTATGTGCGTCCCCGTTGAGCACTGATCGGGATTTTTTCCACAGGGGTTTCAGGCTGTGATAAGAATCAGAAGGATCTGAAACGGACCTTTTTACAGCTTTAGAAGGCTTACGTAGTTTAGCCATAACATACCTTTCTATATCTATTATTAATAAAACATACTACACAAGGGTAGTATTAAAGATACCCTTTAAGGTATCCTTAATATTAACCTTATAGAATTATCTTGGGATACCCCTCATTAGTACGTCGTATTTTTTATCTATAAGAATAAGGGGTTAGCTTAAGGAAAACTAACCCCTCTGGGAGGACAGTCAGATATTACTGGCTTACAACTTCCAGACATCTGTCCTCTTTATCATTAGTACGTCGTATTTATTCTGGATAACGACGAATGCTAAGAACACGTTCTTTAGCGTAGACCTGCTCGTTTACCATATCGGACTGATTTCCGCCTAGAACAATAAAATCACCATTGTCATTATGCTTGACGAAAAATGCGACATGTCCTGTGGCAGCTTTTGGGGAGCCTCGCCAGAATACTACAATATCACCTTCTTTAGGTGAGGACACAGGGTCACCCCACTCTAGGTAGGAACGAGCGTTCAACCGGCGGGAACTAACAATACCTGCTGCTTCAAGACAAGCTCCGACAAAAGCTGCGCACCAAGCAGTCTCGTCGTCTTTTACCCAAGAGTGTCCTACAGCATTAAAGAACTCCAGAATCTTCGGCTCATGACCATTACCACGGATCTCTCTTAACCCAAAGTGCTCACGAGCAATATGGTAAGCCTTAACTTGCTTAGATTCTGAGGTAACTTGCTTAAACAAACTTGTTAATTTCAATTTTCCTAGTTTAATCATCGGTCATCCCTTCCTGTGTTACCTGACTGAGCAGTCCATTTATCGATCATCTTCTCGCCGGACCTACCGACGATGTAACCACCTACGCCTAGAGTTAGCAGATTCCAAAGCTCGGCTGGGAGTTCAAGAATAGGTAAACCTTCTAGGAACACACCTAGGATTGGAAAAATAAGATAGTTGCAAGCGATGATGCAAACAACAATCAGCATTAGTAGTGGACGCCAAGTTGATGTCATCCAGCTCTCTGACTTAGCTTCAGCAAGGATGATTTGTCCTCGAACACTTTCTAGGCTTTCAGTGTGTTCGAGAAGGGCTAGTTTAACTTCCCTTTCGATATCTGCCCGCTTGTCCATGTCTGGGATGATTCTCTTGATCACATCACCGAGAATAGGTGCTAGGATTGTTAGTAATGGTGCCATTCTTTATAGATCCTTCTTGTAATTTTACTATAATGATATTCTCGTCAAGATAGTGTGTTTTAAGTTTCTTAGCCTGCCAATCTCTACCGGCAGCACCTTCGAAGTGGGTGGTTATGACATAACGAAAGCCCATATCATAACCGACCCTATTTCGAATATCGAAAAGGTTTGTAGCGATACCCAATCCGGTGTAGTTTTGATCAACGAAGATCAACCCATTCTGCATAGTTTCCTTGTGATGAATATTAAGTTCTTGCAGTTTATTCCGGGTGTATTCGGAGTTGTCAAGAATACAAGTAAAGATGACAACCCCTAATACTTTTTTAGACTCTTCATCATAAGCATAAACACAGACAGCCTCTTGTTTACTAAGGAACTTCAACCTATTTAAGTTATCGTTAAAACCTCGGATTGTAACAAGCTTGATGATGTCGTACCAATGACGACGTATCTGGGAGAGTTGATCAACGCAATACTTAATCTTCATAGGTTTGAAGCATCTCTTCAAAAACCAAGAGGGTATTGGAGAGTTCCTGTTTGGAAGTAACATTGCTGATAGCTTCTTTGAAGTTGAATCTCAAGACTTCTAAATCAGCGAGGTTAGAGTCCATTACTTGTTTACTACTTAAAACGATTGTTACAATGGTGTTCACATCGACATTTCTAGCCTCGGCTTCTCGTGTCAAGAATGGACCCGAGGAGCTACCCGTATTGATGAACTCCATTGCCTCTGCATATTTTGATTGGTACACATAATCTTGTCCGAGGATAGGTGTCATGATTTTATTTCTTAATGAACCAATTTTATCTTCGAACTCCGCAATGGTTTTTACTTTAATACTTTCAAGTTCTGCCTGTTTACTATGCTCACTACGTGTGATTGTGATTGTCATAGTCGTAGCTCCCTATAGACATTTTTGAATCCCACTTCAGAACTAGTACATAGGACTTGATACTGGCCAGAGTCTTCGAAATTCAAACTCAAGGAATCGTCTGTGAGGTTAGTTCGAAGGATATCCTCGTCATAGAAGACATCAAGGACTAAAACATCACAACTAGAAAGTTCTGAGGCTTTCGTGATTGTTACATTGCTACCGTCTATGCTGATAGTAGCACAATCAACGGGCAGTAGGAGCGTATCATTTACGATACGCCCCCCAAGTAGACTAGGAACGTACTCTGGCTGTAAGTCTACGATAACTGCCCCTTCTGGGGGTTGACTAGCTCTACCTACTGACACCACAGAATTGTTTTCATCTAAGATTACATAGCTTATCATCGCACAACGGCCCTCCCTACAATGGTTGTTGAATCTACGTTTAGAGTAGAGAACTCACTAACTTGAGCTCCCTGAGAGGTATTACCAAGGTAGACTTCGAACCGTAGTCTAAGTTCGACATCATCAATATCATTGATGTAAGCAAAACTGTAGAACTTTTCTACATAGGACTCCCCGGTAGCCGCTGGGAAGACATACGCCTCAGACCAGCTACCCCAACTACCTGAAACCTTTTGTCTCAAGTCTAGAACAGGTCTAGTGTAGTAAGTTACATTATTATAGTAGTCAGGTTTTGGGAGGTAGGTAGACGTTCTGGAAGCAGCCCGATATACGACCCTTACCCCAAAGTTCCAAAACTGGTCTAGGGTAAGAGCAAGTCCTGCTGTGAATGAAGAAGTGGTAGCGTCATTAGCATAGGTATTTGCAGTAGAAGAAACATAACCACCGTTAGAGACCGCATTATCTTGGATAAAGGAACGCTCGATACCATTGGAGTTGATCGTAAGATTACCCCCTGACACAGTTAGAACTGAACCATTGATAGCAAGCCGGTTAGCAACAAGTGTACCTGTAGTGATGTTATCCGCATTAATACTGAAAGCATCGATGAAGTCTGTTTCAACTTTATCTGAAGTGATTGTTCCATTTACAAGCAGATTACCATCAATGAACGCCGCTTGAGTGACCCAATTAGCACTTGAGTAGATGTAAGCAATAGCGGTATCAGTACAGCTAATGATAAAACGATCATCTTCAACAGGTGACGTTCCAGTTGCTGTTGAGAATGCACTATTAACGCGACTCTGTGTAGAGGTTGCATAGTAGCTAGAAGCATTAGTAGTATCCTCGTAACGCCACCAACCAGCACCTCTCAGGCCATCTACACCATTGACGCCATTCCTTACGAGCTCGTATGGAGTAAACCAAGTGAGTGTTATGTCTGTACCCGTGGTACCAACTACACTTGCTAGAGCAGATGTAGTGTATACAGGGTCTGTACCAGAAGGAATAGTCCTACTCCACCCAGTAGGCGGGGTTAGGTTGTTAGTTCCGAAGTCATAACTACCACCTGTAGGTGTTGAAGGTGTTGTTGATGATCGACGATAAATAATAGCATTGTACGTTGACAAACCATCTGAACCATCCAAACCGTCTTGACCATTTTCAGCCACTTTAAATGGTGTTACCCAAGTACCCGCTGTAACGCTACCTGTATCACCTATGATGGAGAATACATAACGTGTTGCGTAAACAGGATTACTACCAGAAGGTACACTTAAGCTCCACCCAGAAGGCGGTGTTAGAGTATTCGTACCGAAGTTGAAAGAACCACCTGTAGGCGCTGCAGGGGTTGAAGATGATCTGATATAAATTACACCTGTATAAACAGATTTACCTGTAACACCATCCGCACCATCGGTGCCATCTACGCCGTCAACACCATTTTGAGCCAAAATCGCTGGAGAAGCCCAACCAGATATGGCGTGGCTTGTGTCAGCAGGGTTGTTAGTGCTGATAGATACGGTAGAGACATACAGCGGATCTGAACCTGCAGTAACTGTAGTAGACCAACCAGTTGGTACTGTTGTGATAGTCCCCGTTTCCCAGTTATAGACACCACCCGTAGGAGTTGATGGTGTAGAGGTAGCTCTCTTGAAGATCAGCAGATTAACAAACGCGAGATTTGTAGCAGGAACAGAACTAGAGGCCGATACTACTAGACTAGACAGCTTACCAAGAGCTGTACGAGATCTAACCCCAAAGTAGTAGGTTCCTGAAATTACATTGCCGATATCAAAGTATGTATTCCTCGTAGTGCCAAGCTCGAAGAAGTTAGTATTATCGGTTGAGATGTATACAACGTAGTCTCTTACTGCAATATCATCCGCCGCTGTCCAACTTACATAACCTGTTGTGAACCCTGAAATGTTTGAGTCTGAAGGGGTGAAGGATACATTTGTAGGTTGACTAACTACATAATCATAGTCAGGGGGGATGATGTAGTCTACGTCATCTGCAATATTCCAAGTTAAAGTGTTATAATCATAGAAGTATGCACTGATGGATACAGAGAAATCTTCATTCACCTTGATAGATTCAACACGGAAGATGTCTTCATTAAGGTCAGACTCATCAAGCGTGACTTTGATAAAATCACCGGGTTCGAGAACAAGACCTTCTTTATTGGTTGTGAAAGAGACTGTAAAGATTGAACGTGATTTACGAACTTCCTGCTCTGCTTTTGCGAGGGCATGATAGGGGTCTGTAATACCTACACCCGGAATGTCAGCATGGTGCTTAACACCGTTATCTTCGCTGAGATAGGTAGTATAGGGAGTAGAACCTACTGTTGGCCATGTTGCTGTATCTTCCTTGAAGTCATTGTGCTCATTAAGAAATCGCACAGTACACTGATTAAGTCTTTCTTGAGCATTAGGAAAGGAGATATTGAAGCTATCGTTGATGATGTTATCTTTATTGAAGTATAGAGAGGAAGGGATTAACGCATCCATCTCAGTATCATTTGTGGGATATGCTAGGCAGAGTTTGTATTTTCCCTCTGTGGTGTAGGTTAGTTCAGCCTGACCCATTGTCCCAAGGATGTCTATGATGTTCTCTCGGATTGACCTTGAGGTGTCAATAGCGATGTTACACTCATACAGTGGGATATCCCGTACAGCACCAAAGCTGGCTCCAGCCCATTGCCAAGTTCCACCACTCTCGGTCCACTCCCAGTAGAGACCTGTATCTTCTGCCAACCAAAGATCATTAGGGTAGGCTTGCTCTTCAAGGGTTGAAGGTAACTCTGAATAAGTTGCTACGGTGTTAACACGAGGTTGACCGAACATTTTACCCCCTACCGCTGCATCGGACATCACAACAGTATCACATAGCTGGGCAGCATTGTAGAAGGACTCAAGGTCCACGTAGTCTACTGTTAATCCTCTGCCATACTCTGCATTCAGGAGATAGTCCAGTAGGCAATAAGCAGGGTTGTTACTATAGGTGTAGGAGGTATCCATAGCGTAAGTGTAGTTAGGTGCTGTACCGCTACGGATTACACTGCGGATCTTATTACCTTCCACAAGAAAGCCCATTTCAGGAATACCTGAATAGTTTTGTTCATCCCTGTTTAGTTTAAAGTGGCTTGTTGCAAAAGAACAGTTAGTGAAGAGGTTCGTTGAAGGTAGACCATTGGCCGTAGCTACGGGGTCCGCTGTGCCACCAGAAGTAAAGCAACGGATACGGTGATTGAACTTTGATTTAGCATTGTCGTAGTCTTGACCATTAACCTTAAGATACTTGACTTGGTTGATACCTTCACGGGCAATTACATACTGAGTAGTCAGAAACTCGTTCTTTGAGCCTGTTTGTGAGGCTGTCCCAAAGTCATAATCAAAGACATTGGAACCTGTTTCTGATGCAGAGGTATAACTACTTGTTACCTTCTCAGTAACTTGGATACCCCCTAGCCGTTGTCTGCCATAGACAAGAGGGATTGATGCAGCTTCCCCAATTCGGGTAAACTGCAGGCCCTTCATTTTGTCCTGTTTCTTTTTAAGCTTGGCAGTCTGCACTTGTTGATAAGCTACAGACGCTAAGAAGTACAAAGCCTGAAGTACAGCTGTTTCAATGCCCATTATACTTTACCCCACTTGATTAAAACTTCGTTATCCTTAAAGATAGAATCGAAAGAGGTATCCGTAGCGGATACTTGGTCCATACCATCTTTAGAAGAAATGAAATCATTGATAGCATCTAGGTCGGACATTGGAGAAGTACCTTCAATAATTGCAAGCTTCTGCTCAAAGTCATTTGACACAGAAGGGGAGTCTACGAAGCCACGATAGATAAGGATAACATCTTCGGGGTCTGTCATAGGGACACCATTTGAATCAAGAAACCCAACACGGACCTCGATTACTTTACCAACAACACCTAGACGAAACTCTGAGAGCATTTCATTTACTTGATCTGCAATGACAATCTTGTAGGCTTCCCTATCTACGACACTGTTGAGGGAAGGAGAGTCAAACTCTACAAGCCCACCATCGGATAAATAGGTATCACCATCATAGGGAATGTCACTATTGTAACTTGTAAAGAAATAATCAGAACTAAACTCAAGCTTGATTAGGTAGAAAAACTGAATGGTCTCCCCGTCTAAAACGTTTTGTACGTTAGTGCTAAAGGTTCTCATTATACTGCCTCAATTAGGTTTACTGTACCAGTATTAGACAAGACACCATCTATGAAAGTAATACCTTGAATGTCATTAATATCTCGGTAATAGATGAATGTACATAAATCACCTGCTTTTATAGAGTGAGCAGAGGCTGTCAGATCTGAACGTAGGTTTGGATAGATGTTTAACTCTTGGTTTGATACATTGTTAAACTCGCAGTCTGATGTTACCATGTAAACCTTATCATGGTTGCTGAACTTAATGAAGGATCCTTTTGGGAGCTTACCAACCACACTAGTACCTGAAAGGATGACAGAGGAAGCCCCAATAGAAGCATTAGTTACAACATTAACAGAATCAGAGCTTATTGTTTTATTAGCAACTACGTTGGCAAGTTGAGGCATCACCATAGTACCCGTAGTCTTTGCTTCAAGAATTGATGCTACAAGACCGTCTACCTGTTCAGCTTCAGTGAGAACTGTTGTGAAACTTAGCTCCCAACGCTGATGCCCATAAGAGGATCTTTGAGTCTTCAAAGAGATAGTATCTGTGTGGTAAGTTGGTTCGTTAGAGGTAATTGTGAACGGTACAACAATCCTTGCGCCATTATAATAATATGCCATAGTCATCCCCTTAGTGGTCTTGCTATAAGTTTAAAGTTACGTTCGAGAAACATCATCTGCTTAGAGCAGTCTACACCAGTGTTGTTTTCTTTTGTTGATATCCAGACTCGTCCATCACTAATCATAGCCCCATTATCAAAGGCTATATCGCCTGCTTTGGGACGTTTACTGGTGATAACCTCATATCCGCAATATTCTGCAAACTGACTCAAGGAAACCCCTTTACGGGCTAACTTGAGCATGAAATCTTTTGTGTTCTTCCACTCAAAGTCTACAATATCATAGGCTCTAGTGGTTCCTCGTAGCTCTTTATCGTATTCGATAAGGAAAGCCATACAGTCATTCCAACCACGAGTATAGGATTCGCCACTAAAAGTGCGGTGATTAATAGTCTTATTCGCCGCATCTAGGGCGGTTAACATCTCTTCTACAGTGTAGTACATAACCCCTCCAGAGTGCTACAGAGAGCAACGAGGAGTAGCGAGGTAGAGTCTACGATGGGGTTGCCATGCAGAACCTACTAGGCTACTCCTCGTGCCAGTTTTTAGACCTTCTCTTCGATAAACATCTTCACGAGGTCGGCCACAATGTCGCTACGGACAATATCTTGTACACCGAACTCAATTACAGGGACGTCAAGCCCATGCTTACGGCAGAGCCAGCAGAAAGTCATCAAGTCTTTACCATATTTAACATCGGACTGAGTGGGGTCGCCCATAAGAACCAACTTAGTATTTTCGCCGATACGTGTGGTAATAGCCTTAAGTTCATCCATATTGAGGTTTTGTGATTCGTCTACAAGTACGAGAGCGTTCTCATAGGAACGCCCCCGAATGGTCTCAATAGGTTGAATCTCAATCTGCTCTTTAGCGAGCATATACTCCATCTTCCCTGAACCAAGGGCTTTACGTAGTACTTCCATCATAGGAAGCAACCAAGGGGTCATCTTTTCTTTAATGTTACCGGGGAAGTGACCGAGAGATTTACCTGTTGGTACGTTAGCCCTTGTCAAAACAATCTTCTTATAACCGCCTTTTAGAAACAACTGTGCAACAGTTCCTGCTGAACAATAAGTCTTACCTGTACCAGCGCAGCCAATGGTCACGGTGATAGGTGCACACTTAATAGAGCGGATAAGGATATCCTGCTTCTCGTTCTTTGGAAGGATGTTGAAATGAGAACGGTTCTCAAAAGTCTCGCGGAATTGACGCTCGTGGCGTTCTTCGCGGGCATAAGCTGTTTCACGACAAGTTTGACGAAGTTTGCGTTTTGCCATTAAGAGGATACCTTTCGGTTAGGGTTATATTTTTAGAGTTTAAAGAGGGGGCGGGGCCATAGATTACTCTACAGCCCTAGCCTTTTAGTTATTTACTCCGGTTTAAAATGGGTTGTTCCTGTGTAAAGGTTTAAGTCCGCAGAGAAGTGATACCGAAGCGCAGACACCTGATCTGTCGATAACGACACATCAATGGCGGGTGAGACGTTAACCTTTTGCAACGCCACAGTCTGTCCAACCCTATCTCCCATGTAGTCCACTAGAGCGTCTAGGTCTTCATATCTAAAAACCGTGTCAGCGCCGTCCAGATACTCAGTCTGGTTCTTGAGGGGTTCAGGCCAAGGCTTCTCCCCACGCAAAACCTTTTTGATGAACCTATCAAAACCAACCAACCTTTGACTTGCCTTAGTCTCAAAAAGGTCGCTACACAGGTATCTGTACTTGCTAATCACCCAACTCGTTGGTTCACGGACGACCCCAACAATCTCAACGGTGGGGCCATACGTTTTCCTAATCCAAGATGCTGGCCGATGCATACTCCGCACATCACCGAAGGTGTGCTTAACCTCAGACAAATGCTCAAACGCAGTCTCTACCGCAGTACTACCTGTTTTAGGAACTGCAACAAAAGCCAAGTTGGCATCGGGGAAGTAAAGCATCAGACCACCAGAACAGGCCACACAACTTCGTAGGGGAAGCCTGCTTGTTGAGGAACGTCGAGAAGTGCTTGACGATGTTCAGAAATCTTGGTATGTTGAGTAGGGAGCCAATCCGCCCAACGCATTGGGTTGTTGGAGAGTTTATCAACTTCCTCAACTAACCGACGGTCCCGTTCTGCACGAACCTCTGCCGCCTTCCGCTCAGTGGCTTCTGCTTGCTCCTCTACGGTCGCAGCACGAACTGTCCAGCGGCGCTCCCAGACACCATTTACTAATGTCGGTAGTGCGTCCTTCTCACGAAACTCCGTTTGTTCGTCGAACGTAGGTGCGTCTACTTCAACGGTTGGAAACAAACCCCACTCTGCCAAGCGTCCCAAGGGCATGCTCTTGGGGAACGAGACATTCGGGTTGTCCTTACGGAGTTGACCGAAGGTGTAGGGGTATGCCGTCGCTTGGTTGTTGACGACTTTTACATAAGGTATGCTCATTAGTCTCTCCTTACGGTTCAAGTTCTAGATAGAACGAAAAGTATATGTTCGCTGTCCCACCATCACTTGCATCCGACACGAAATCAGTCGCTGTCGGATTTTGTCCCAGCGCAAACATGCCTGTGTATGAAGAATCGGCTGTTGGCGTAGTGGAAGTCAGTGTAACAGACCAAGTCGTTGCGGAGCCGCCACGAGCCGCCGCTGCGCTAATCGTTGGATAAGACGAGGCGCTGCAATTTGCGGTTAATGCTGGCGGATTTCCACTAGTCGCACCACCCTCAACGTCAAGGATGTTTACGGAAGAGACGGTGTAGCTTGGACGATAGACATAAACTTTTGCCCACTCCCTATAACTATTCATAAACCCAGTTTTTGCGGCCCCACTATCCGCAGCCACTGCAACCTTATATGAGGCGCATATTCTTGACCCAGTTTCGCCTCTGCCCTCTGTTAGAGCCCCCCGCGTTGTGATGGAGGTGAACCCAGTCCCATATCTGGCGGCGGGGATGCCCGAATTAATACTGGCATTTGCCGCCTGAAGAACGAGCAGGATGTCACCATCTTGGCAGGAGGGCATCGTTAGCGTTCCGCCAGTCGATGCGCCATAGTTGCTGGATGTGATGTATGAAACTTCAAGGGCACCACCAAACCCGCCAGCGCCCATCAGTTTGCCTGTCGTAAACATCAAGAGCCATCCCCAACGAGAGCGCCATACAAGGTGGTCGAAACCTTCCACAGCGCAATCACAGTATAGCCGGATGTCGCCAGCGTAGGTGCAGTGCCGCCATTGTTGACCCAAGTCATCGTCGGCCAAGTGATCGTGTAGGCGGTGCCATCGTTAATCATCAGCGTGACCGCCTGACCTGCCGAGAAGCCATCAGTTGGCGTTGAATTGCCAGTCAGCGTCCATGTCTGGATCGAACCGTTGTCTGGCTCCAGCGCTGGGGTCGTGCCAGAGAGTGCGTAGATATCCTCAATGGCCGTACCAGTAATTGTCGGGTTCGT
>Ga0099850_1000009_pt1 | contig 68037 bp, 100 predicted proteins | sample CB_VirMetaG_5_FD_79182 | JGI IMG/M metagenome (GOLD analysis project Ga0099850, IMG submission 79182) | Freshwater to marine saline gradient viral communities from Chesapeake Bay - CB_1508_1D Viral MetaG | ecosystem: Environmental > Aquatic > Marine > Coastal | place: USA: Chesapeake Bay... | reverse complement strand
TTTTAATGGTCAAAAATCTCACCAGATCTGTAAAATCTAAACCTAGACAGCGACAATCAAAGACGCTAGCATTAATAGATGGGGATGAATGACTGAGATATTATACAAAGTTGGGTTTGGTGCCCAACGTACTAGTCATGAAGTATATGTAATAGGGGAAGAAGGGGATGGATGGTTAGCATCCTTTCAATATAAGAAACAAGCAACAGAGTGGATAAAAGACAAAGATGATTTGGTTATTATACCTAGTGTGTATCCTTTCTCTCTTTCTAGGGCCTTGGCTAATACGAGAGCTTTTCTCAAGCAAATTAAACATCAAACTAAAGCTGATGATTTACTATTCTGTTTTAGTAGTAATAATAACTTCCGTAATAACTCAACTACCTTCATAAAGTATAAAGGTAATAGAGAGAATTTTATAAGACCATTTCATTTTGACTCTATTAAAAACTTTCTATTATCTAATTATTCATATGTATATTTCAAAGAATACAATCTTGAAGCAGATGATTTATTAGCCATTTATAATACTATATATTTAAAACGTCATGAAGGATGGAAACCAGTAATTGTCTCACAAGACAAAGACTTATTACAAGTTCCTGGAATTCATCTTAACATGGATACAAAAAATCATGAGAAATATTCAAAGTCAGGGGAACTTTTTGAGATTGATGTTGTCGAAGGGAATCGGAGCTTGTATAAACAAATGTTAACAGGTGATATTATTGATAACATTCCTGGATATAAACATTTAACAGGAAAAAATCTTAAAAAGAGTTTAGTAGAAAAAATAGATGAATTTGATGATGAACTTGACATGTATTGGTGGGTATGTTCATGTTATGAGCCATATTATTTAGAAGAAGATATTGAAAGCATTGTATATGAATTAGGTGTGTGTTTATATATGAAGAGAGATTGGAATGACACATTTAGACTTCCTATATAGAGAATGGAATGATTTCATTCAACACCGGAATGAAAGCCTCCCTAATATATTAGAATGTTGGTATATGGAGCCTGAAATACCTTGGGCAGAAGATATTAAAGATCAAGGGAAAACGGATTATTGGTTCAATCAATTCCTTAGTACATTAGATTTAGAAGACTACATTAAATTAATTAAAGAAGATGAAAGTACGAAAGATGAATCCACACGTTGATGATAGTTATTTTGATAAAGGGCATATTCATGAAGAAGAACTATTAGAACCTGAAGTGTGCCCTGAATGTAATGGGTATGGTTATTTAGTTTATTCAGGTGATCATGAAGATTGTCCTCTTTGTGGAACTGAAGGAGTTATTTATGACTAAACCTGATCCCATCTAAAATTTATGATGATAAATATCAAAGGAAAGGATAATGGAAACTGTAATTAAGTTTTTAATTAGCTTTACAATTGGCATTGTAACAACATTATCCCTATATGTTCTTATAGTAAAATTTATTATTCCTTTATTTTATGAGTAAAGTAAAAAAGACGAGAAACGACAATCAATGGACAGAGGCAAGATATTGGCAACAAGTTAGAAGCTTTTTAAGGAGAGCTTTTAGATATTGGAAGCCAATGCAAAAAGCTAAATTATCTGCTAGGAGGATATATAAAGGAAAGAACAAAAGGCAAAAGTGGGAATTTCAATGTAATCATTGTAAGAATTGGTTTAAGTCTACAGAAGTACAGGTAGACCATATTATACCAGTTGGTAGTTTAAAATGTGAAGAGGATTTAGTTGATTGGTTAAAAAGACTTACACCAGAAGACCCAACATCATATCAAGTATTATGTATTGACTGTCATAAAATAAAATCACAAAATGAAAGAAAGAAAACCGGGTGATTTAATTAGAGATTTAGAATGGCAGTTTTTCTATTCACCTGCTGGTCAAGGCGTTGGAACTGCAGGTCACATTAGAAATATATATTTTGATCCCATATTTAATGTGCATGAAAGGATATTTGAATTTATAGTATTTAAATTTAAAGGTAAGTCCAACTTTGAAGGAAAAGATTGGCTTAGGTTTAAGAAAACATGGAATGAGTGTTTATTATCCCTTTCTCTTGAAGATTACATAAAGGTATTAAAGTATGAAGAAAATCTTAATAATTCCAGATACACAAGTTACTCCTGATTCTAATACAGATCATTTAGAAGCATTAGGTAATTATGCTGTTAAACATAAACCAGATATTATTGTTCACCTTGGTGATCATTGGGATATGAAAAGCCTTAGTAGTTATGATCAAGGTAGATTAGCTAATGAGGGAACTAGATATCAAGATGATATTTTAGCTGGCATTAAAGCTATGCAAAGGTTACTATTACCAATTCAAATGGACCAGAATAAAAGCAGAGAACAGAAAAAGAGACAATATACCCCACGTAAAGTATTTTTATTGGGTAATCATGAAGAACGAATTAAACGTCATATTCAAGCATATCCTTATTTAAATGGGAAACTGTCGTATAACGATTTAATGCTTTTCCAAATGGGTTTTGAAGTATATGGTTATTTAGAGCCTGTAGAAATAGAAGGTATATATTTTTCTCACTATTGGGTTAATCCTGATAGTGCTAAGAAGATGCCTTTCTCTTCTAATATTGATTTACAATTATCAAAATTAGGTTTCTCTTTTGTGCAGGGACATAAGCAAGGATTAAGAACTGCTAGTCCTCGGTACCTACCTAATGGTAAGGTATTAAGAGGTCTTATAGCAGGTAGTTTTTACCAAGAAAACTTAGAGTATATGGGACCACAGGGCAATCCTCATTGGAGGGGAGCCATCCAATTAAATGAAGTAGATGGTAGTGGTTGGTTTAGTCCTTTGGAGCTTTCTGTAGATTATCTCCTCAGAGAGTGTATATAAAATGGACATTTTGAAAGGTAGTATCTATCTATATTAGATGAATTACAGAAATGAATAAAAAATATTTATATAGATTAATGGCTGATGATTTGCCTATTGGTAATAAAAAAACTTCTTTAAATAAAATATGGACGATGTATAAATCTGAAAGAAGATGGTGTGAATCTATTTTAAAATTACGTAGATATAAAAATCTTAATGGTTCATATAAAAAACATACGGCAGTTGATAGAGCTAAGAAAGTGATAGGAGGTAAAATATATATAAAAAAATATGAATTATCGGAAGTAGAAATAGAATTAAATGAAGAAGAGGAAACCTTCTTTCAACAACAGAGAGTGTTAGAAGAATTAGCAAAATGACTACTCTAGAATGGTATAAAAGGTGGTTTGAGGATTATGTTTTAAGTGAAAAAACATACCCATTTGTTGATAACCACATTCAAGGATTTTTGGCGGACACAAAAGTTGATTGGCGTGAGGTAAAAGATTGTAAAACATTTGAAGAAGCTTGGGATATATTTATACGAAGGCAAGACCTTGAAACTGTACTAAGGTGGAAATTATATGAATCAACTTGAAATGGCTAGACTACTTGGCTTATATGAAGCAGCATTATTAATTATTGCTGGTGAAAATAATATGTATGGAGATCAGTATAGAGATTTTGCACTAAGAGTCTTAAATAAAGATGACTTTCTTAAAACAGAACGTGTGCTAGCAGAAATGAAAGAAGATGGCTGAAAGTAAACACATAAAGAACATCCCATGCCCAGATTGTTCTACTCATGATAAATCTACTAGATTAGCTGTGTATGAAAATAAAGATGGAACTATCACGGGTTATTGTTTTGGGGAGTGTGATGATAATAAGAAATATAAACAATTATCCCAAGACCATTCAATTAATTATGAGGTTAATGTGAATAATAGAGTAAGTATGAATGATGTAAAATCACTCCCTGTTAAAGCAATTAGTGATCGGGGTTTATCAAGAGAAGCCTGTAGTAATTTTGGTATTAAAGTTAGTTACCACCCTACAACGGGAGAAGTAGAAAAACATTACTATCCTAATATACATAATGGTCAGGTGGTAGGTTATAAGATTAGAGAATGTGATACTAAGCGTTTTTATAAGATTGGTGACACCACTACATATGGACTGTTTGGACAGGATAAAATAAAAGGCGGAACTACGGTCATTATTACAGAGGGGGAGTGTTTCCTTCCAGATGCTGAAGTTTTAACAGAAGAAGGATGGACAGCATTTAAAGATTATAAAAATGGTAAAGTGTTACAAATTAATTCAAATCAAGGTGGAGAATGGGTTTATCCTGATTTTAAAGTAGAAAAAGATTTTAATGGTGATTTAGTACAATATAAGTCTGGATCTTGGGAATCAATTACTACACCAGACCATAATTTAGTTAGGATTAATAAAAATAATGGAAATTTAATTAAACAAAAAGCAAGAGATGATTCTAATAAACACTTTAATATACCAAGGGTATTATATAGTTTAGAGGATAATAATCGGTGTGACCTTTCTGATATGGAAATCAGGGCTATGGTGATGTTTTCTGCTGATTGGAGTTATAGTTTAACTCAAGGTGGTCCTAGAGCTTCTTTTAAAAAAGATAGGAAAAGAGAGAGAGCAGAATGGATTTTATCAAATCTTAATCTAGAATATTCAAAAAATACAAGGAATGATGGATATGTAGATTATAGAGTGTTTAAAACAAACGATATTTCGAGAATTTGGGCAAAAGAATTTGACCATTCATTAATCTATAAATTTAATAGTAGTCAGATTTCTACCTTTCTTTGGGAAGCTGTTAATTGGGATGGAAACTATGTACAAGGGAAAAAACAATTAGAATATTCTTCTAAATTATATAACAATGCAAAATTTGTTCAAACACTAGCCCATTTAAATGGATGGGTTTCTACCATTATACCAAGATCTAATCAATATGGATCTTGGTATAAAGTTTCAATTCTTTTAAATAAAACATCTTCAGCAGCACAAAGAGGATATAAAACTATTCCATATAATGGTAAGGTTTACTGTTTAACAGTTCCATCTGGAATGTTATTAGTTAGGCAAAAAGGTAGTATCTCAATTTCTGGGAACTGTGATGCCGCCGCTGCATGGATGATGATGACTAAACAAAATGGAGATAGGTATAATGTAGTATCTCTTCCAGATGGTGCTAATGTTAGGGCAATTAAAGACCAATATGAATGGCTAGATAAATTTAAAACTATTATTCTTGCATTTGATCAAGACCGGCCAGGAAAGAAAGCTGCCAGGGAGATAGCAGAATTATTTAACCCAGGGCAGGTAAAGATCGCTAATTTTAGTGAGAAAGATCCAAATGATATGCTGCAAAATAAAAAGCTTAAAGAATTTAAACAATCTATCTTTAATGCTAAAGAGTTTCATCCAGATGGTATTTTTAAAACAAAGGATTTACGTGGACTATTAGATAAAAATAAACATATTAAGTCTCATCCCTTTCCCTGGAATGGATGGAATGATAAATTATATGGATTTAGAGAAAGAGAGATAGTTACATTAACAGCCGGTTGTGTAGACGCTGATACCGAGTTTTTATCAAATGATGGATGGAAAAAGATATCTAATTATAAAGAAAATTATGATATGGTACTTCAATACCATAAAGATGGTTCAACATCTTTTGTTTACCCACAGAGATATATTAAAAAGCCCACTAATTATCTATGGCATATTAAAACAAAGTATGGGGTTGATCAAGTACTTTCTGATGAACATCGGGTTATATATAAAACAGAGAACTCAAATGTCTTAAGAGAGAAGATATTACGTGAAATTAGGGAAATTCATGATTCTCAGACAACAGGGTTTCGTGGAAAAATATTAACAACATTTGAAGCACCATTAAATAATGGAACTGGCCTTACTGAAGAACAATTACGTGTTCAAGTTATGTTCCAAGCAGATGGTTGTATACAAAAAAATATTGGTAGGGTAAATTTAAAAAAAGGAAGAAAAATTAAAAGGGCACATAAACTATTAACTGAAGCTAATATAAAATATAAAGTGCAACAACGAGGAGATTATTCGGATTTTTATTTCAAACCACCTTTTTTGAAAAAAACATATAGTAAATATTGGTATAGAATTTGTACAAAGAGAGAGTTAGAAGTTATTTGTGAAGAATGTCTCCAATGGGATGGCGATCAGAAATCAGTCTTCTTTTCTACTATAGAAGAAGATGCTAAATTCATTCAATATGCTTTCTCTGCTATTGGTAAGAGAGCAACATTATTAACTATACCTAGACATGAAAAAGGTCATACTGAGTATAATGTTTATACAACTGAGGTAACAAACGTATCATTTAGAAAAACTAGTACTTCATCACCAACATTCAAAAAATATAAAACAATAGATGGGTTTAAATATTGTTTTACTGTCCCCTCTGGTATGTTAGTCCTTAGAAGAGGTAAAAATATCTTTATTACTGGAAATTCAGGATTAGGGAAATCTGCTGTCACAAGAGAATTATCACATTGGATTCATAAAACAACTGATGATAATATTGGTGTTTTAGCTTTAGAAGAATCTCCAGATAAGACTATGTGGGGAATGATGTCTATTGAAGCTAATAAACCTTTAATGATTTTAGAAGAACGGTATAAAGCAGAACAAAAAGATCCAATTAATTGGAATAAACTCGTTGATAAATGGTGGGAGAATACTCATGGTACTGGCCGTATTGCTATCTATGATCATTTTGGCTCTACTAGTGAAGACAACTTATTAAATAGGGTTAGGTATTTAATAAAAGCTTTAGATTGTAAATGGATTATTTTAGACCATTTATCCATTGTTGTTTCTGCTCAAGATAGTGGAGATGAACGTAAGACAATTGATAGTATTATGACTAAACTACGTACTCTTACGGAAGAAACTGGAGCTGGCCTTTTCCTTGTATCTCATCTACGTAGAACTGAAGGTGATAAAGGACATGAAAGGGGTAAAGAAGTGACTCTATCCCATTTACGTGGTAGTCAATCTATTGCTCAATTAAGTGATGCTGTAATCGGTTTAGAGCGTGATCAACAAGCACCAACAGATAAACTAGCTAACCTTACTACCGTTAGAGTATTAAAGAATAGATATGCTGGTTTAACTGGAATTGCATGTTATTTAGCTTATGAAAAAGATACTGGAAGGCTTACGGAAATCCCATTAAATAAGTATGAGGAGTATTTAGTTGAAGATGAGGACTTTTAAAGTTTTATTTGATGAAATAACTAGTGACTATTATGGGGAGCCTATTTATTGCATAATACAAAATATTCCCCGATGTTTAATAAGACGCGTATTAGGGAATTTTTCTTATGATATTCCATATGAGGAAAAACAGAAAGAGATACAATGGAGAGTGATGAGAGAATTAAAATGAGGGCTTCTAAAATTTATTTTGATGAATATTATTCTAACCTCTTTAATATGCCAATTTTTATAGCTTATTTTGAAGAACCAAGGGTTGACCATATATATAATAGTGAAGGAATAAAAGAATTTGGAAATATTCCAGATGAAGAGTCCCATAAAGCAAAAGTTTGGAGTGTTATTAATGAGATGGATAACTAATGGTGAAATAGTATTAAGAGGGGATAGATTTACCCTTTATACAAAAAAGACTTATAATAAAACTCCCTTTTTATACTGGGAAAGGAATAGTGATGGATTATTTATTCCCTTTTATAATTTAAAAGAGTCTAAATGGCCTGAAGGAACTAAAAAAGAGGTGCAGTTGTGGGAGATATTAAACGAAATGTTATAAACTTCTTTCGATGGGTAAAGACCCCTACAATTATTTTTCTTGACAGGTATTCTGATTTAATTGGTTCACCAAGGTTTGTATTAAATACTACAAGAAATATTATAATTATTAGACACAGGACTGATATTGAAGCTACTACATTATTTACTAAAGAAGAAATAGATCTGTGTTATTGTCTTACAAAGAAAGAAGAGGAAAGATATAAAACTTGGATGGTGATGAATGAATTGGGATAAATATTATTTTAACTGGCGTATGTCTAAAAATAATAGAGCTTTTGTTATTGGAGGTCCTAATATTACAGGGTGTGATACATATATTCAATTTAATTGTTTTGAAGAATTAGAGAAACTTGAACTTCCTCTTAATATATTAAAAGAAGCCAAAGGGTTTCAAGCGGTGAAGGAATTATGGACCTAACTGATATATGTGAACAAAAGCAATGTTCTAGGTTAATTTACTGGGAACAAGATTATGGTGAAAGTTATCCTTCTTGTGGCTATTCATGTACTAAGATAGGACAATCTATTATAGTGGATAAATATCCAGAAGACTGTTTTCATAAATGCGCTATGAAAGAGTATATTATTTTACAAGAGTTGATGAAATGAAAATTAGAGCTGACCTCACTGTAGATGTAGACCTTCCGTTTTAGTAAATTAAATGTAGTTTTAAGGGAACTTTTTTAAAACTGTGTTGTCTAAGTATTTGCTCTCAACAAAACGAAGGTGATAGATGAAAGAATTATTTCAAGAATACCAACAATTTACCCCTACAACAGCATTGTATCCAGGTGCTAATGAACATAAGCAAGATGAGCTTCTTTATTTAACTTTAGGTATTTGGGGTGAATTACAAGAGTGGGATGAATCAGGACATAATGAAAAAGAAGCAGGGGATGTATTATATTATCTAAGTCAATTATGTAATTATTATGGAGAAGATTTACATTATATTCTTTGTGAAAGAGATCCAACTTATATACAAATTAATATAGCAGAAAATCTTAAGAAAATGATTAGAGATGGTAAAAAGATTGATGGTGTTGTTTTACAATTAATGGAAAATGTAATATGTATATTTAAAGATTATTATTCAGAGATGCATTTTGCTGCATTCATTCAAAATAATATGAACAAATTAACTTCTCGTAAAGAGCGTGGAGTTATTCAAGGTGATGGTAATGAACGATAACGTATCAAAACCTTCTCACTATCAATTCAATAGTGAATGTAATGAAGTAAGGGATGTTATTAAGGATAGAATAGCAGGTGTAGTTAAAGCTTATGATGGACAAGGGGCAGAGCTAGCTTATGACTATTCTAATGCTATCAAATACCTCTTACGTTGGTATGCAAAGAATAGAGTAGAGGATCTAAGAAAAGCTAGGTTCTGTATTGATTCAATGTTACAGGAGTTATGTGGTGAAGAAAGTACTAGAGACTAAAGACCAGTTAATTAGGTATATAATTACATATAAACCACCGGATGAATTTATTAGAGAAAGGCTGACAGTTATTAGATTTGACCATTATAAAGAAGAATGGACCTGGGCTAAAGGGCAATTAATGGGATGTAGTTTAGACCTGTTAATTAACATTATTAATGAATTAGAGAATTATTATGGAAGCTGATTTTGCCATAAATCCGGGGATTAGTCCTATTTTAACAAATCAAGTTAATAAAATAGCTGGATTTAATTGTGTACGTAGTTGTAATATTGCACAAAATAATTATGGACGTGATACGCTATGGAATATACAATATGTTGATGATAGGAGAACACAGATTAAAGTTGATAGTAGTATATGTAATCTTAGTTTAGTTAATCAAGATGATATTAATACAATTAATAAAATGATTAAACATAGAATTATTAATCCATGGGTAGCCAAACTAGACCTAGAGCAAGCAATCAGATATGGAGTATTTAATGAATAAAGCTTTATTAATAGCTCAACAAAAGAAAGCTGAAATGAAAGCTAATGGTGAGAAGGTAGTACATAAAGACTTCTACCAGAAAGCAAAAGAAAATCCTAAGTCAAGGTCAATAGCTATCTATGCTAAATGTTGGGATTGTGCCGGCGGTGGTGCAGATGGTAAGAAAGAAACTAAGATTACAATTCAAACATGTCAATCATTAAATTGTCCATTACATAATTTTAGACCATACAAATAATGAAGCTACAAGAAAAGCTATAAAGAAGGGATGTGAATGAGTAATCAAATTACAGCAAAGATAATTGCAGATAGTATTTCACAGAGTGGTATTCGTTTAACAACAATTGAAACTCAAGCCCCTAAGTTTATTGATGCTGAGTTTGAAAAGCACAGGATGTTGTCATCTAATTCTTCTTCATCTAGAGCTATTCCATTTGGTCCGTTGAAAGAAATGTATACTCCAGAAGATATTAGAAAGAAACAAAAAGGAATGCAAGGATATGAGCAAATTGAAATAAGAGATCGTGGAAGGTTTAAATTCGATATAGAGAGTTATTATGATGATCTTCAAGTTATGTTACATGAATATGAAAACATAATCCACAAACAACACTTAAATCGTTACCTAGAACCATGGATGTTACAGAAGAAAATTGTAACAGCTACGGAATGGGATAACTTCTTTAAGTTACGTTTAGCTAAGGATGCTCAACCAGAAATACAAGAGCTGGCTAGATGTATGAAAGAAGCGATGGATGAGAGTACCCCTGAAGTATTAAAACCAGGAGAATATCATTTACCTTATATTAATATATTTGAAGAGTTGAATGTTAATAATGTAGGTATTGAGAATGCAATTAAATGTTCAATAGCGAGGTGTGCCCGTGTTTCTTATAATAACCATGATGGAAGTCAGCCAGATATTAACAAGGATATTGAATTGTACAACTTCTTATTATCTTCCGGTCATATGTCACCTTTCGAGCACTGTCTAACTCCTATGAAAGAATCACATCTTACTGAGAGTAGGCTAAAGGCTGGTAAAGACTGGGAAAGAGGGACTACCCATCTAGACAGGGATGGTAGATATTGGAGTGGAAATGCAAGGGGATGGCTACAATGGAGACAAATAATTGAACAGTAACACTTTAGCCTATATTGCAGGGTATTTTGATGGGGAGGGGTGCATTAGGATAGTTCAAAACAAACGAGATAATGGATTTGGTATACATGTATTTATTACAAATACTCATAAGCCATTTTTAGAACGAATGAAAGATTTTTTTGGAGGAACGGTTTCTGTTAGAAATAAATCTAATGAGAATCATAGATCCATTTATCAATGGAGGATTTCAAATAAAAAAGCAGCCAATAATTTCTTAAAGCAAATCGAACCTTATTTATTTGAAAAGCAGCCACAGGCCAAGCTAGCAATTAACTTTTGTGAATTACCTGACCTATATGGGAATGGATATAAAAAAGCTAATCCAGGGTTGAGAGAAATAAAGATAGATTTAGCTAAAAAGATATCTGAATTAAAGAAAATTGATTATGGTTTAAAAATTGAGGAATAAACAATGGATTATTATTTAAATAGAGTAATTTGTGATGTCTTTCATGAAATGAGAAAATGCAATGAAACTAAAAACTTTTCTTATTTAGAGGGATTAATTGAAGAAGCTCAATCTATGGCTAATCGCATGGAAAACGGGCTTGGTAAGAAAAAACAAATTGAAGAGATTGAGAAGCGTTGGTTAAAAGCTAAAGAAAAATCAAAGTTTCTTTCTGCACTAGAAGAAAAGGAGAAAGAATTAGAAAATGAATAAGCATTCATACCCACAATATGGCGAATTTATTGCGCTTTCGCGCTATGCTAGATGGCTTCCTAATGAGAATCGGAGGGAATCTTGGAGCGAAACTGTTTGTAGATTGATGGATTTTTGGGAGAATAGGTTTCCAGATAGTGTAAAGGGTATTAGATCAGAATTACAGCAAGCAATTTATGATCTAGAAATTATGCCCAGCATGAGATCTTTAATGACAGCAGGTGAAGCATTAAATAGAGATGAAGTAGCAGGATATAATTGTTCTTATGTTGCCATTAATAGACAACGTGCTTTTGATGAATTAATGTATATCCTTATGTGTGGAACTGGAGTAGGTTTTAGTTGTGAACGTCAAGAAGTGAGCAAACTACCAACTATAGCTGAGGAAATGTACGAGAGTGAAACGTCAATCGTTATTACAGATAGCAAAATCGGTTGGGCTACTGGATTTAGAGAACTCCTCAGCCTTCTTTACTCTGGTAAAATCCCGAAATGGGACTTGTCTAAGATTCGCCCCGCAGGTGCCCCACTCAAAACATTTGGAGGCAGGGCATCGGGTCCAGAACCATTAGATGATTTATTTAATTATTCTGTTAATTTGTTCCGTAATGCTACTGGCCGTAAGCTTACATCTATTGAAGTGCATGGCCTTGTTTGTAAAATTGCAGACATCGTCGTTGTCGGCGGGGTAGAGGCAAGAAACTAAGCCTTTCAGTTTTAAATCTGATAGAGGAGAAATCCTATGGAAAGAGTAATCGAGTACACAGATAAGGGTAGTAAAAAACATTGTAGAGTATTTGATAAAATTGAGAATAATTTCACTGCTTATTTAATTGGATATATGGCTTGTGATGGGGGTTATATTAATTCTAAATACCCTTTTATGATGGTAAGCAGCACTGAAGAACATATTATTAATCATTTCAATAATAGGTATTGCCCTGATAGGGTTGTTTATAATGTAGGTAAAAAATCTTCAAAAAAGGTTACAGCTAGAAATAATGTATTTGAACTAAGATTTCCAGCTAAAATGAACCACTCTTTTAATAAGTTTGGTATATTTAAATATAAGAAAGATAGAAGAATTGTTGGGATTAAACAAGACTTCCTTTTGCCTTATCTTGCTGGATGTATAGATGCCGATGGGTTTATAACCGTCACTAATAGAAAAGATTGTAGAACACCAAGATTACGCTTTTTTATTACACATGAAAGTGAACTATTTTTAAGTGATCTTCAATCAATTTTTGAGAGATTTAATGTACCTACGACATTAAGGCAGCATGGTGATAATGTCTGGAGACTTCAAGCTCAAAACACAGAGAAGAACAAGCCCTTCTTGGATAGTTTAACACCTTATTTGAAGAATGTGAAGAAAAATACAATGTTAAATAATTACCTAGTTAAATACTACGAGCCCCAAGCGTCGGATGAATTGCTGGAAAGTGAAAACCAATCAGCAGCCAAGCCTCATGATGAGGAAGGTTCAGAGACTAAGTGAATATGGAAATACAAACACTAAATAGCGTCCGATACATTAAATGTAAAGATATAGTCCAAATAGTCGTAGAAGTGCATTAATCAGTCTCTCTAATCTTAGTGATGATAGGATGCGTCATGCTAAGTCTGGTCAGTGGTGGGTAGACCATAAAGAATATGAACTAGCTAATAATTCTGTAGCTTATACAGAAAAGCCAGATGCTGAAACATTTATGAGAGAATGGCTTGCCTTAGTGGAGAGTAAAAGTGGAGAACGTGGCATCTTTAACAGAGAAGCGAGTAAAAAACAAGCTGAGAAAAACGGAAGAAGAAATGCAGAGTTTGATTTTGGAACAAATCCATGCTCTGAAATTATTCTCCGAGACAGGCAATTTTGTAACCTCTCAGAAGTTGTGGTTAGACATAGTGACACGATGGACGACCTTAAAAGGAAAGTACGAGCTGCTACAATCCTTGGTACACTTCAAGCATCATTAGTAAATTTCCGTTATCTTTCTAAGAAGTGGAAAGAAAATACAGAGGAAGAAGCATTACTTGGTGTATCACTAACTGGTATTATGGATCATCCTGTGTTAAATGGTAGTAGTACATGGACAGTAAGTGGTACTGGTGAATTACCAAGAAACTTAGAAGAGTTTTTAGAAGAGATGCGTAATGAAGCAATTATTACAAATAAAGAGTGGGCTGCTAAACTTGGGATTAACCCTGCTGCCGCTATCACTTGTGTTAATGAATTAGCACCCACATTAGGTAACTAATGATGGATAACCCTGTGAACTGCTGGAAACCTAAGTCGAAAGATATGGCAATCAGCAGCCAAGCCTCTAATGAGGAAGGTTCAGAGACTATCCGTGAAGACGGAGTACACAACAAGTGTTGTGGAAGTGCAGGGCCTCTTACTAAAGAGGAAGATATAGTCCGATCCCCAGAGAAATCTGAGGGCAGTGTAGCTAATTATAAGGTTTATTATCTAGTAAGTAGATCTACTAAGTGGTATTATATCGGTATCACTAAAAACAAGTTACAAACTAGATTAAATCAGCATAAATCTTGTGCAAAAGGGGGCGTTAAATCCCCTTTATATGACTGCATGAGAAAGTATAATGATTTTATTATTGTGTTAAAAGATGATAGTTTAACTCATCAAGAGTGTTGTGAAAAAGAAATCACTCTAATTGAAGAAGCTAGAAATTTAAAACATAATATCCTTAATTTAGCTAAAGGCGGTGAAGGTGGTTTTGTGGTACAGGACGTTGAAGGTTGGAAAAAGAAGTTAAGGTCTAAACGTCAAGGTAGAAAACCAGCTTTAGGTATGAATCATACTGATGAAAATAAACGTTTATTTTCTAAAGTTTCTAAAGAATATTGGGCAAAACAAGACACATATTGTGCAGAAGAAATTTTAAAATATTCTTTTAAAGAAGCTAAGAGAAAGTTTGGAATCAGTAAAACTCATTACTACCGCCTAAAACGGGCATCAGGTAACGACTGATGTTGAACTTTTGTAAGCCTTCCGGTACTGTCTCTCAGTTGGTGGACAGCGCTAGTGGCATTCATTCTCGTCACTCTCCATACTATATTAGAACTGTACGAGCTGATAAAAAAGATCCATTAGCAAAGTATATGACTGATGTTGGATTTCCTGTAGAAGATGCACAGAATAAGCCTGATAGTGTATCTGTATTTAGTTTCCCTATTAAATCTCCAGAGAATTCTATATTTAGGGATGATAGAACAGCTATTGAACAGTTAGAGCTTTGGTTAACATATCAAAGGCATTGGTGTGAACATAAACCCTCTATTACTGTATATGTAAAGGATGAAGAATGGATGGAAGTAGGAGCATGGGTTTATAAATATTTTGATGAGATTAGTGGAATTAGTTTTCTTCCTCATTCAAATCATACATATAAACAAGCCCCTTATCAAGAAATTAGCGAAGAAGAATATAATACTCTTTTAGAAAATATGCCTAAAGATGTTGATTGGTCTAAATTAGGAGATTATGAAAAGGAAGATCACACCAAAGGTGTCCAAACATATTCATGTACTGGAGGAGTTTGTGAAGTCGTTGACCTCTGAGGAAAAATTATTAGAAGAGGTATTGGAAGAACTTAATCCCAAACCTAAACCTACAGTAGAAGATTTTAGAGCTGCTGCTAGAGAGAAGTTTGGAGAATGGTTATCTAAAGAACTAGACAGACGAATGTTAGAGAGATTTTCAGATGAAAAAGATATTCAATCAATGCAAAAATGTTTTTATTCTACAGAAGCTAGACCCTACAACTGGAATAAAAGAGATTAAGGGGGTATATAAAACTAAGATAGAGGCAAAGAAAGAAAGGAGAAAAAGCCTTAGTCTCAGAGAGTTAAATAAGTTTGGATTATTCCCTAGTGATATTATGCCTATTACTCAATGGAATGTAATTGATACATGGTGGGAAAGGAAGAAAAAAGCTAATGACACATCAACCACCAGACCAACTAATGAAGAATGGGAGGCCGCAGAAACATACGAAGATATTAGATATAGAGAAGAAGATAAACAAAAGATTAATGTAAATACTGGAGAAATTATTAAATGAAGATTTCTTTTTTTGGACAGAGAAACTTTAAAAACGATAGTTTTATCAAAGAAAATATTGATAGGCTATTAAGTGAAATGGCAGAACACCGTAATGAATGTGTTACAGTATTATGGGGAGGCGCACAGGGAGCACAAACTATTGCTTATGATTATTTAAAGACTGAATATGATACAGTGAAGTTTAAACCTTGGACAACTGTTTCTAGGAAATTATATAAAGAGGAGTCACAAAAAGGTAAGTTTGATAATAATTATTTCTTTCTTCGTAACATTCAAATTGTAGATAATTCAGATTTAGTTGTTATTTTTGATAATGGGGAGAAAGACAGTGAAGTAGATAAAGTAAAAGAGTTGGTAGAAAAGAAAGGTATTCAACATATTATTTTTGAGGATAAAGAATGAAAGACCATACACAGCTTAAAAATATGAAAAGTCTAGATATATTAGGTCATCAAATTGTAGCTAGATTGGATGTAACACCTAGTATGGTAGTGTGTGTTCGTAGGGATGGTGCTATTATTGCTTTTCAATATGACCCAGAAACTGGACAGGATACACCACCACAAGTTGTAGGTTGGTTTGAAGATTTAGATAAAGAATTTGAAGAAGGTTTGTATGATGGATGGATTGATGAACAACTTAACGCTCTAAGAGGAAATGACAAATGGTAAGAAATCTGATTCGACGTAAGAAACATCGTGCTAAAACTAAAGAAGATTTATTTGGTGTATCTTATTATCGTGAATGGTATACAGAAGATGCTGTCCTACAATACCTTGATCCTTCAAGTGGTGAATGGACTGATGTAGAGACAGTTGTAGATGAGGTTGAAGTAGGTTAACTTCAGACAGGCACAAGGACGTGCTTATTTAACTTTTGATTCTAATATAATAATCCTTTCTTTATTACTTTCCGATAATTTACGACTTTCTTTAATTAATGTTTCATGCCTTTTTCCATCTTGTGCTGTAAATCTCCCTCCCATTGTAGCTTGATTCTTAATCCAAGCAACATCATTTATTAACACTGATAATTCACCAGTAACAGTAGATAAGTTATCCCCCACTTTGAATAAGAATAATGAAATAAAGGATAACCACCCCACCATTAATATTGCTATGCCAATAGCAAATGATTTAGCTAGTAGACCTACGGTCACATTTCCATTCAGTATTGGATCACTCATCTTTTAAAACCCTTCTGTTAATGTTTTTGTTCTTTTTTCACTTAAAACTTTTAACCTTTGATGCATTTCCTTTGCTAATTCAACCCTTTCTAAATTAGAAGTATTATGATCATTTATCTTTTTCTTATAATACTGACGTAGTTTACTTTCTTCATATTTAAATCTTTTTAAAATATTTATTTTATTTTCTTGTGGATCAAATTGTCCCATAGTAAGACCAAAACCAGAGAATACATCCTGTACCCAGGTCTTATCATTAGTTCCGTATTTATTTAATGTTTCTCCTTGAATCTGATCATACATATTTTTCACAATACCATGACTTCCTAAGAATGGAGGCATAGCTAGGGTCCAATTATAAGCTAACCTTTGCATAAATCTATCAGAAGCTGGAGCGCCTTCTTGTACAATTTCTTTTTGTGTAAAGGGGTCTTTATTAACCAATAACCAGCTCATAATTGATGGAATAGGTCCACCTAATACACCTAAATCTCTCATAAGTATATCAGCAGCTACTTCATCAATTTTACCTTCAGCAATTCCTCTTTTCATTTTTAATGCCATATCAGCAAAAGGTGCCCACGGGAATAGATATGAAGCATCAAATGTGATTAATTTACCATCATCAGATTTAATAGGCATAACAAAGAAGGAGGATTTATCTGCCTGATGTTGTGGTAGAGTTTTTAATGCTTCTTCATACTCTTCTTCATCAAAATCCGACATAGAGAGGATTGCTTGAGCAATGAGATAAGGGGCCATATAGTATTTAAGCATCTTGTGAGGATACTTTAATGTCCCTTTAGCTAAAGCAGGAAATGATTTATAAATAAAGGTGAAGAATGGAGATCCCATAGGGGTTCTACGTAATACACGTAACCACTCAGGAACCTTAGAATAATCAAATATAGACTCATTAGCATGTCTAGCAGCGTTTAATAACAGAGAGTCTTTATCTTCATTACTAAGCCGTTCTAATTTAGTATTATTTTGTTTTTCCCACCGCTGCACATAATCTCTCATAGAGACAGTTTTAAATAATCCTTCAAGAAGTCCATGCCCATGGGCTGATTTTTCAGCTAACCATAATAGTTTATCCTGTGCCCACCAAAGACCACGAATAGGGGAATGAGGCTTTTCTTTTCTTTTTAATTCCTGTTTAAATCTGATTTTAAAATCTTGTTCCATATTGTACATTTCAGACGCAGAAAACGTAGTAGAAAATAATCCATGCTTTTTAGCATAATCAACCCATTTAGTGTTTTTACCACTCATAATATTTGTAATCTCTTCTCCAATCATTTTAGAAAGAGTAACAAAATTAGTAGAGGTAGAAAAATCTAAAAGCATTCCATTACCAGCAGTATTTCTAACCCAACTTCCTGGATTTAAACCAACCTTACCAGTCTTCCAAAATTGAGTTAATTTTTCAAGGGTTCCACCAGGAGCAACTAACTTAGTAATAGCATCTTGATTAGTTAAACTAATTTCTTTTGCACTATCAATAATATCATCATAGATTTCTTTATGCATCCATGATCCGGCTAATGGACCTAACCAAGTATCTTTATGACTAGTTTTTACATACTTCTCCTTCATAGTAGATCTTACAAGCTCTGGTGTAATCTCTCTTCCACTTTCAACCCCTGTCTTTTCCATTTCATCCATAATATTCCTAATAAGGGAGTTTTCTAGATTATCTCGAAGAACAGTAAGGGTTTTTAGATCATCTTCTAGAATTTGTCTAGCTTGGTCGGATATATTTCCTACTGAAAGGTTTAGTTTAATTTCATCCATTCTTGCTTCAATGGTTTGGAAATTAAACTCTTTCCCTTTAAACTCAATACTTTCAGGATGAAGGAACCAACCAAGCCCTTTGTGTTGATCATTTAAGGATTTTAAGTTATGATACCATTCGGTTAGAGCTACGTCACGTCCAATTGTTCCTAGTGTATCAGGTACAATTAAAGCAGGGTCAATTACTTCGCCTTTTAATTCTCTAGCTAATTCAGTAACATTATGTTGTTTCTTTAGATAGTTCATAAAAGATGGGCGTTTAGCACCACCTTTATATAAATCTTGATTAATTACAAAATCTAAATATAATGTAGGAAGATAAGCTCCTTTATTTTTTTGGTAGACACTTTCTTCCATTAAACCTAAATCAACTAATTTTTGACCCAAATCTTTAATACTTTGTTTAGCTTTTATGGTAGCATCAATTGCTTTCTTAGCTCTAATTTTATTTTTAGCATGTGTATGATAATTGTTTAAATCATCCATATTATCAGTAGGATCTAAAAAATAATCCTTGAATATTTGTTGTTCACTGGCAGTTAGTTTTAATTTCTTAAATAAATTAAAAAATTCTCTAGCTTGATCTTGATATCTCTGGATATCCCCACGCCTTGGTAGTTCAGATTTTTCATATAGTTTCTGACCACGAACAGTAGTGAAATGAGTAAGCCACTTAAGCCTCTTGTCTTTATGGATGATATCAAAGACACGGTTAATCTTATCTCTCCAAGCTTCTATATGTGTATTATTAGACTCTCTGATAGCAGTAGTGTCTTTTCTACTATCTTTAAACCCAGCAGCTTGATTAGCTTTCTTTACTCCATCTTGCATATCAGAAATATAATCACCCTTTATTTCAGGCTCTTTAATAAAGTCTACTTGCTCACCAACAGGTTTAGCATCTTTTACAGAATAGCCTTCTCTGCCAATTGTATAGTTATAAGAGTTTTGTACAATATCTAATAAATCCTTTTCTGTTAGCATTTCTTTACTAACACCAAGTTTCATTAATATATGACGAATTTTATTAACAATCCTATTTAATAAAGCATTATCAGATTTAGTAAGATCACCACCAAGAAACTTTTCTCTAGCTAGCTCAGAAACATATTCTTCCATTCTTCTTCGTTGGTAATCATTATCAGCTTCCCATTCCCTTTTAGGATAATTTACAGCAGATATCCGTTTATCCATTTCATTTACAATATTAGGATTATTTAAAGCAGAATCCAATACTCTAGTAACTTGTGGACCTAGGGTCTTATTTAATCCATAATGACCAGTTAATTCGTGGATGAGAGCACCCTTCACCTGTTGAATATTATTAAACTTATCTAAATTGATATATACCTCTGGATTAGCAGTATCTTTACCATAAATAAAAGCATTAGGGTTATTCTGCTCAATATGTCTCCTTAAGTGTGAGGGGATTTTATCTTGAACGGTGTCTTTTCTGTAGAAAGAAAAAGCAATATTATCTAATAAAGGGTTCTGTTTTAAAAAATTAAAGATTTGAGGAACTTTTCTTTCTATAGATTCAGGGGATTCCTTCTTTGGAATCTTTACTTTACCAAAAGTATGATATCGAGCTTCATCAGTTTCAAAACTTGTAAGAGTATATTCATCTCCTGTGATTGGATCTGGAACAGTAGTATCAAGAATACCACCCTTCATACTGTCTACTGATCTAGGAGTAATAGGTTCAGCAGCAGGATCTTCAACCATTACTCCATCTTGGTCAAGGAAAAAACCTTCAGTTTCTGTAGCTTCTACTGGCTCTCCATCGGAAGTAGTATGGGTAGGTGTAAAAGGCTTTGGTTCTTCCACAACTGTAGGTTTTTCTACTATTTCCTGGGGTTGTGGCTCCTCTTTAGTAACAATCCACTGACCATCTTGCTCAACTACATCAGCTCCTAATTTTTTAGCAGTGTCCTTGGCTTCTTTCTCTGTAGGGAAGATAGCCTTAAAGCTTGTAACTTTTTCTAGATCAGTTGGGTCTACTGCAGGGATCTCTTCCTTTACTGTTGGCTCCTTTTCAGCAACTGTTGGTTCTTTCTTTGCCCCAGGCTTTTCTTCTTTCTCAGCTACTTTCTCTTTTTCTAATTTAGTTTCAACATTTTCAATATCCTTCTTATTTAGACCAAAATGGTCAAACATATCCTCCACCTCTTGAACATCAGTAGGTTTAGGGTTATCAACCATAATATATTTCTTAACTAAATAATCTTGAATAGCTTCTCGTTGTTTATCATCTCCTTTAACATAACCAACCTGAGCTTCAGCAATATCCTTATTATTATATAATACCTTTTCTCCCTCAATACGAGATCTAGTGAGATTAGTAATATTACTATAGTCTTGTAATTCTGCTACTTTTTGTTTAGATTGTTTAGCTAATAAAGCAGCTTTACCATAATTAGATAATGGGTCGATTTCATATCCATCCTCTGATATAATAACATCAGCTTTAAGGGGATCTTCTGTAGCCCCTCTCATCTTATAACCCATACTATTTAATAATAAACCAGCTACAAAACCAGCACTACCACCAACCCCTGCAGCTTCACCTACACTATCCATTAATGCTCTTTCAGGGTCATATCCTACTGATGTCTTAGCTATAAAGTTTTCACCAATAGATTGAAAACCTTCTTGTAAAGCTTCTTCACCACCTTGTTTTGCAGCTCCAACGACAGCATCCCTAAAACTACTAACTTTATTTGGACCTAACACTCTACCCAATGCTCTAGTAATTGGCATAGCTTCAGTTAATCCAAGTAAAGCTCCCTGCCCAGCAGCAGCTAATCTATCTTCAGGGCTAGCTCCAAAAGCACCAGCTTCTTCATACTGACTACTGGCACCTAAACCAGCACCCATAGCAGTAGTAGCAGTAATTGCACCACCTTTTACTACTCCCCCAGCAAAACCACCAGCAAAGAAAGCACCAATTTGACCTAAAGCTTCTGCAGTTTTTCCCGAAAAAGATTCTTCAATTTTAGGATCAACTTTACCAGGAGTAAAAAATTCTTCAATATCTTCTCCTAATTGATAAGCGCCTGTTTCTTCAGCAGGTGTATCAGTAATAGCTTCTTGAAGAACACCTAGTGATTTGGGTAATCCAGCTAATCCTTTACCAAAACCTTTACCTACTTGTGAAACATATCCACTAAAGCCAGTAGCTACAGTAGGATCTTTATCGTCTTCAATTGGCTTACCAAGAGGCATAGTTATTTACCAACCTTATTTGCAATTACATTTTCAATCCATTCATCAGTAGCTCCAGGAATACGTTGTAGTAAATACCTCTTCATCTCTGTTGGAGTTTGCTTCGTAACATCTAAGCTGGCTACTACATCTTTAATAATAGCTCTTTTTTCTTGTTCTGTAGCTAATTGAAACCTAGAACGATCAATTTCAGTTTGTGCTTTTCTTCTAGCTATTTGACTAGCAATATCCTTTTCTTTTGCAGCAGCTTCAAATTCTTTAATACCAAGTTCCCCAAAAGCTTTCCTTCTCTGCCTTTCTTCCTTAGCCATATCCAACCCAAATTCTCTTCTAGTTTGCTGTTGTTCAGCTATATCCTTAGCTACCTGTCTTGCTAATGTAGCTCCTGCAGCAGCACTAGCTTGTGCAACTCTAGCCTTTTCTGCTTCAGCCCCAAGTCTAGCAGTTTCAATTTCTGGTTCTCCAGCTAACACCCGTAACTGTCCTTCAATAATAGCTTTATCTTCTTCAGCCTCTGGTCTACCAAAAAATCTATCTGATGCTAATCTTTTTCTAGCAGCTTCGATTTGTCTATTAGCTTCATATTTACGTAATGTTACGGCTTCTGCTGCTCTAGTTCTAGCTATCTTATCGGCCTGTTTAGCTCTAAACTCGTTTAAGAATTCTTGTTCACTAGTAGTAGGGGCAAAAGATACACCTGTTCTACCCTCTAATTCCCTAGCATTTCTTCTTGTAGGGACAATCCTATCTCCACTAAGAGTGAATGCACCTTGCCTATTTAAATCACCTGGAGATTGAGATCTACGATAATCTAAATATGCACTTAGTCCCTCATCCCTAGCAGCTACATTTTCAATAGGCTCTGAAGGAGGAATACCAGGGACTGGTTTACCTTGAGCAGCAAGCCCTTTCTTAATATCTTCGGTAGTTAATAGACCTGAATCTTTAGCTCCTGTTCCAGATTGTACAGCAGATCCAGTAGTATCTTGACCTTTGGTGTTTACGCCTCCTTGATTACGTTGATTATTCCCTACTGATACAGGAGAAGTAATATCAGTAGTTGGATTGAGGATAGAAAGTCCACTCAAAGCTTCACTAGCTGCCATTTTAGATCTAATTAAGTTTTCCCCAGCTCCTTGTAAAAACTTAACTGCTCCTGTAGCTAACCCTGTTAAAGCTTCAGTTCCAGAACCTGTTGGAGTATAATCAACAGGATCTTCTCCATAATCAAGTCCACTAGCTAAATTAGATATTTTTCTATTTACTGGATCAACAAAATCTCTTTTTAAGCTAGCACCGGCTTGATCAACAGCAGGACCGATTGCATCACCTAACTTTATATGTAAGAGATATGGATCTACATCTCCTCTCCTGATAGGTAATGAAGGAGGTATAGGTGGATTTTCAACTAGATCAGATATTCCATCAATAACACCTTCTACTAAAGGTTTCCTATAAGGACCTTTACCTAATCTTTTCTTTTCGTCAGACATTATCCTATCCTATTAAGCACAACTAAAGTTAAAGTCGTGTGATGTTTGATCTTGGGAAGATAGAGAAGCACCAACACTAACCGCAGATAGAGCCGATGATGCAAGACTACCTTGTACATTAGCAATTGTTTTTAATCTGTCTAATTCTAGTGTAGTAGTACGTAGAAGGTTCTCAATATTAATCTGAGCTGATTGTAGATTTAATTCTGCTTCTGCCCTTCCTTCTTGAATAGCCATATTATATCTTGCTTCATCACTACGAGTTCTAGCTTCTTCCTGACCAATCTCTGTAGCATAAATCTTAGACCTAGCATCGTACACTAAAGCACCAGCTCTAATTCTATCAATTTCTGTAGAAATTTGAGCTTTATATTTATCAATAGAAGCAACATATCTCTCTAGCTCTTGATTTTGCCAAGCAATCTCAATTTCCTTACGCTTCGCCTCCAAGTCAGTTTCAGCTTGATAAGCCTTAATCTCAGCAGAATATGCATCCACTTCAAGTCTATATAAATCCGCCTTTGTAATCTCAGCTTTAATCTGTTCAGCATAAGCCTGTACTTCAATAGCATTGGCATTATGTTCTTCTGCATAAGCTCTAACCCTAGCAGTGAAAGCATCCATTCTAGTTTTATCTACTTCTACTTGTGCCTGCACACCAGCTAATTGCCCTTTATATATTTCAATATGAGTAAGGACAGATTGTAATTGAGAGTTATAAAGATTTATAACTTGGTTATTAACTTCGCTTACTAACCTTTGAGCATCAATTTCAGCTTTAAATGTTTCTAGTCTAGATAACTCAGCTTCAATGCGTGTTCTATATACATCTGCTTCCACTTTAAAAGCTTGATATTGAGCATTATATAAAGTGATTTTAGCATTAAATACTTCTACTGTAGATTGAAATGCATATCTAGCTGTCTCAAAAGCTCTTTGCATTCTTTCATTGAAAAGAGTAATAAGTACATTCTCAAGAGCAATACCCTGTTGAATAGCAAAATGAAGATTGGTTTGCTCCATTTCTGCAGCCTTAATAGCAATCTCTCTCGCTAATTCAGATTCTTTATTTTTAATTTCTTGGTTAATCTCCTGCATAACTTTATTATATGCACCAGGAGGATAGGAATAACCTCTACTAGAAAATCTATTCTCAGCCTCTTCTATAGATCTTTTAGCACTCTTGCTCTCTTGCGATCTAGCTCTATCCCAAATAGCATTCCAAATTCTAGTTGGTAAACCAGTACCACCTTCTAACCAAGTTCTAATATTTGCTGTGACATCAGTTAATAAATCAGTAGAATAACTCTCTTCTGTAAAGGAAAAGGTGTCACTAGGAGCTTGGGGTACATTGGTGGGAGCAGTTGCTGAAAATGTAGGAAGATCTAGAGTAGGGGCAGTAGGAAGATCAATATCAGTTAGTGATGGGACTGATGGAATTAAACTATCAACATCAGGAGCATCTGGAACAGTTACATCATCAATAGTGGGGGCATCACCAGGAGCTGTAGGAGAAGTGAGTACTGGTTTAGCTGGAAAATGGAGGGAAGGAAGTTCTCCTTCAAAGTCAGGGATGTTTCTAAAATTAGGTGCTCCAATTTCAGGAAGAATACCAAGAACAGGCTCTAAGAATTGAGAAAAATTAGCATCAATATCTGGAAGATCTGGAGCCTCTTGGTATGAGAAAGGAGAGCCAAGATTACCATCAACAGAGAAATTTACTGAAGTTTCATTAAATACAATTTCTAAATCAGAGAGATCTTCAGTGAGAGTATAGGAATTTGAAAATGCTTGATTAGCATAATTATTCCATTGATTGATTTTCTCTTCTACTAATTCAACAGCAGTAGAGGGTGTAAGTACATTACAAGACATTAGTAGATTCTCCTACTGAGCACCACTGGAAAAAATTCAATACTTTCCATTTCAAAGTCTCCACCATCTCGGTTAACTAATTCAAATTGAAACCATCTTCCCTTTACACCCCTAGACAACACAAATCTATCAGTATCAGCAGTGTCTTTAGTCCTGGTTAAAGAGTACCAAACTTCTTTTTTATTTCCTTGTTCATTTGTATATACTTTTAATACTAAATCACCATCACTTGTATATCCAAGATAACATTCAGGGATAGTTTTATAGTTAGTAGTATTAAAATCCATCATCCCAGTTTCTACTTGAGCTTGGATATTACTTCCTTCATCATCATCTCCTTCTAATAAATAAATACCATCTGAAGCAGAAGCTAAATAACTATTTCTAAACTCACCATAAGAATCAAATGGAAAATTATTATATTCAGAAACACCTCTATTAGCAATATTAGTAACTACAGAGAGATATGTAACATCTTGTATATTTAAACTACCAACAAAAGATATTCCATCTTCTAACAGTCCTAACAATACTTGTGAAGGATCATTAGATTCAGAGATATCTACAGTTTCTGAATTAGTAGCATAAAAAACTAAATGATTTGTTCCACTATCTGATATTCCAATAGTATCACTTAATAAAGCCTCTAAAACACTTTGGACAGATTCAGCAATTGCAAGAGTTTCTGTAATAGTGTCATCAAAACCCCTAAGCATTGTATCTGCAATAGAGATAATTACACTAACAGCTTTAACGTAAGAATAAAAAGCTTCAGCAGAAGGAGCAATACCAATCTTATCTGAAAGTGAAAGAATAATATCTAAGTAGCGTTCAGGGGTAGCATCTGTAAGAGCTAACACCTCAGTTAATACAGGTTCATACACAGTAATTAAACTATCAGAAAGCTCAATATTATCTTCAAGGATAGATGATACAACTACTAATGTACTTGAAGAAGTATCTACAAACCCAACAGTTTCAGCAAGAAAGTAACCAACTTCATCTACTAATGTATCACTAATCCCTACACTGTCAGGACCAGCAGTTAATACCATAATAGATTCAGACCCTAATAAACTATCTACTGAAGAAATAGTATCAGAAACAGTGCCAATTAGGTATCCATATTTACCAGCGTTGTAGTGATTTTCTACTTCACTAGCTGTAAGAGCATCATTAAATATAGAAACATCATCAATAGTTCCTTGGAAGAAGTCACCCCCAGTTGAACGTCTACCACCAATCCTAAATGGTTGGGCATCAGCATCATCAATACTTCCAGTATAAGTGGCTGTTGATCCAACTACACCATCTACATAGATAGTTAAGGAACCCCCTGTTGCACTACCGGTGTGAACACAGACATAATGATGGTAGTTAGTGTCAGTAATAGTATTACTGCCTACAGCACCAACCCACGTACCATTACTATGGGAAATATGGAAAATAGGATAATCAGAGGCTGCAAAGTCTAAAGAATAATTTGTTCTTACATAAGAAGCATCACCCTTACCAAATATCCACTCTACTGTTGCAGTTCTATTTCTCTTAGCCCACAACTCAATTGTAAAAGAATCAGTTTCAGCAAAAGTTAAATTGGCATGGTCTGCAACTTCAACATAACCAGAAGATCCATCAAAATAACAAGCATTATCACTATCCCCGTAGATAGCACCTGTTTGGCTCTGAGTGTACGTACCATTATATGTGCCATTAAGTGAACCTTCACTATCCGTAGCAGTGGAAGTTGTATCGTTTAATCGCCAGAAATTCTGATGATTTAAACTTTTAGCTAACTCATCTGTGTAAAATGACATTTAGATTCTTCCACCGTAAACAAAACTGTTACTGATTTTATCAATTAAATTACCACCTTCACTGGTGTATTCATATCCCAAATCTGGTCCCTTATAACAGAATACAATATTGTCTTCATGGCTTTCTTTATAATGTACTTCTGAGTATGAACAAGGATCAGTTAATGTAGCTATAAAATAACCATACCATCCATACCAGTCTAATCTCCCTGAAGTCCCACCATCGGGTAATTTAATATCATACATAGTATTATAGTCTCCTGTACCTGCATACTTATGATCAGAGTATACATCATGTTTTTCAGTACCAAATGCAGAAATATCTAATTTAGTTATTCTTAATGTTCCTGTTTCACTTGTAACTGTTCCGTTCCCCCCATAAACACAATTCCATTCAATAGACTGACCAGCGAAATTACAGTTCCATTGGTGGGGAACATCATATGATGCACATGCTAATTCATCTGGATGTGGTACTTCTGGACTTCCATGAGAAAGATTATTACAATACTTCGCTTGATCTGAGCTTAGAATAAGTTGCCCACCAGTCATCTGATATGTGGTTCCAGAGAAAGAAGCATATTCATATCTATATCTTCCAATATAAGCTGCTTCACTATCATCATAAGGAATAATCAAGGATTGTCTATGATCTTCTGCTTGATCTTGGGTATATGTTACATATTTACCTAAAGCAGAAACCTTCCTATACCAGTTAACAGAAGAGGGGGCCGGAACACATCCACCAGGACTACATGGTTCACTAGAGGGGCAATCAGAACAATCAGCAACACCTGTATCTTTTATCCAGTCAGTCTTTGATGTTCCACCATGGCTTACATTATCCCACCCCATTCCATTATTAGTAATGGTTTGATCAACATAATCTATGGCCAAATCTCCCTTTACATAAAATCCATAATCATAATACCAAGTACTTGTACTATTCTCTTGAAGTTGTACTTCACCTGGACCGCACCCTACAGTAGTACCAATATCCTCTCCATTGCCAACAATCCTGGAATTATCTTTCATCCATATCTCTGTTAGTTCTTCTCCCTTATACCAACAATAAACAGGAGCATCATATTGAAATCTACTTGGAACGAAAGGTCCAGGGAATGGCTGAAAATATGTCATTCCACATTCACCAAATTCTACTGGATACCATATATACATCTCTTGATAAAAGTTTAAAAATTCATGTGGACCATCAATAGATACATCTACATCAGACAGTTCAGAATTTATTTCCAACTCAACTTTATAGGATTCGTATCTAAAAAGGGCATCATGATTAGGGTCTAATCCAGGTTTAGGTCTTTTTAATATAACTGCTATTTTCTTCCCTTCTTCAGAGAATTTCCATCCATAATAAAAAGGATCACCTAGCTCTGAAACACCATCAAAATATAATGAATGCTTCTTTTCACCAGGAGTCATTTGAGAGAAGACATATGCTTCTAAAGCATTATATTGATCTGATCCTAGAGAATAATTAATATTCATATAATCTTTTAAAGCAGATCCACATAATGTATAATTGAATTCGTGTATATCAATACTATTGATGCCAACTACAGCATAATAATAATCTTCCCCATCCCTTATAACCCCCTCCGTAGAGTAAATAGTATGCTTAGATGCGGGAACATAAGATGGTTTAGATGAAACCCAACATTGCCTCATTTTTCTCATTAAACCTGTGGCAATAGAAGGTTCTACAAAATTGGGATTAGTATATACACTTGCATGAGATAAAGATTCAGAGTCAAACCCATCCTCTTGATGCTCTTGGGCAGTTATGCCACTATCAATATCATGAACATCATCTTCTACAGTCCATTCTAGATCTTTCTGAAATTGACCCGATACATCTCCAGCAAACCAAACTTTACCTGTAGCTGCACTTAAATCAATAATACCACTCTCTACATAAAGGGAACATGTTCCTTCATCCTCCTCCTCATCCTCTTCCTCTTCTTCTGGAGGAACCCAGTATTTAGGAGGAATACCTTGACCTTTTGGTTGGATAATATCAATAATAGGTTGTCCATATATCCAAGAAACTTTAATAATAGTCCCATCAGTTTCTTTTCTAGTGAGAAAATCAACATCAAGGTCAAAGGTATCCCGATGCTCTTTTAACTCACCTAAATATTTCCTAGCTAGATGAACATATTTAGGATGAACATCCTTTGTTCTATTAATTACCCAACCATTATATCTCATTAGCTAATTTGGATGGTATATTTAACCTTAATTTCATCTCCAGCAGATAAGGCTTTACCAGCAGAGAAATTAGCTACACACAATAGAGGAGCAGTAGTATTACGGTAAGTAGAATTAGATACTAAGAAAGCACCATAAACAGTAGTAGATTGACCAGTGTCTACAGTATAAGTAGCTTTAGTAGTATCATTATCAATACTATATGGACCACTACCAGTACCTTCTACTGCATCGTCTACATATTCCTGCCTACCAGATTCTACAAAAATTGTACCATCATCTTCTACAATATCACCAGTAGCAGTAAACTGATTAGTATCACCAGCACCCCAAGTAGCGTCTACAGTATTATTGGCTAGCTGAAGACCAACATACCAAGTGTTTTTCTTAGCTTCAGAATTATCTAAAAGCAGTTTTAAGATATGGGTCTTACCTTCAGCAGTGATTGCATTATGGGTAGAGAAGTTATCAATTTGCTTACCATCTCTCCAGATTTCTACATCGAACTTGCCAGAGATATTGGCATTATCACTAATTTTGTCAGTCATTTCTATTCCTCAATTGTAATTGAATGCCGTATTACTTCGGCTGATGCACTATCAGAGGTTTGTAAGTTTGACACATTCCCCTTTTTAGTTAAAGAACTGATGATATGGGTAATCCCGTCTTCAGCCTTTAAAAATGAAGTTCCACTATCATATTCATCTGGAACATATCGTTTATGAGAGAGAGGTATAACACTACCTTCTTCAATACCTAAGAGTGCTCCTTTATCTGACCAAAGAAATACACCCTTACCAAAAACATTCTCAAAATTAAATAATGTAGTATCTACTACTATCGCTGTATTATGAATTGGTGTAGCATCAAATACAGATTTATATGTTAATTCATCTGGAGAACTACCACGTAAAAAATACACTTTATCACTACCCACATACATTCCAGTATTAAGAGATTTAATAAATTTTATTTCTTCTGGAAACTCTATAAAATTAGTTGCATATTTAAATAATCCATATCTCCAGGGCTCACTAAACCACAACACATTTCCATCTGCTATCCATAGTCTACCATTATAGTAATCAATATATTGTCCAGAAGGAGCAACATCACCAAATTGTGTTAGTAACTCATCACCTTCAATTAAGAATGAAAGAGTTCCAGATGTAGTACCCATTGGTATATTAGCTTGTTTATAGAGGGTTACACCATTTGGAGGAGTAGCATATACATTGATACTAGAATAATCTAAATTTTGTGGGATATTCTGTAACAATATCCCTTGGCCATCTTCTATAGTAATAACAGATGCATCATTAGTTCCAGACTCTTGCCCTTCACTATCTAAATATGTAATAGCAACTTGATATGTTCCAGCTTGTAATCTAGCACTAGACGTAGCAATTAATGTTGGTTGTCCATGTGGTGGAACTACACCAAGATTGCTATATTCCCCATTGTTTTTTACTACCCCCGTACCATAGGAGCAGGTATAGTAGATAGACCCGTTTAATTCTAAATAATCTAGGAGTTCTGGACCAAATTCATTAGCTTTTATAACAGTTGCAGATTCAAAACTATTATCTAATCTCTTTAAATCATTCCCTTCTACAAATATAGCCAGATCACCACTACTATAGAAAGAATGTATATTAGACCCAGAATAAACTCTTTGATATCCCTTTCTTCTTTCAACTTTGCCATCATCCGTAATATTAACATTAAGGGCTTCATTAAGAGAGTCTTGAGGAATAGAGGTTTCTTTCTGAACATTATTCTTTCCCTTTGGGAATGGTCCTAATTTAATGTTCTGTCTAGCCATTAAATACCCCCATACCTAACTCCACGGGGTCTACGAGTTCTCTTTTTAACATCTGATCTAGCTTCTAATACAGCATTTTCCCATAAAGCTAAATTAACTTCTCTCCTATCTCCATCAAATGTTTCATAGTCTTGTTTACCATATGCTAATTCTTTAATCTTATATATTAATTTATAATTGTATTTCTGTGGGATTTCAAAATTACTAGAGCTACTTTCAATATCATAAATAGGCTCTCTCCACACTACCATATCTAATTCATCATCAGCAGAAGGAATAGGATAGAGTCTCATCATATCAGTTTCCATATTTAAAATGATATGAGTAGGTGTTCCTGTCTGTTCTTCCCAATATCCTTTTTTCCTAATAATACCATAATCATCATCATAGTAACTATTTTGAAACTCTTCAATGGTTTGTATTTCTAATACTTGATCAGCAGTTGATAGAGTAGCACGTTTAATATCAATAATTGCAGGATCAAAATCTAACCAAGGATCATCTTCATTGACAGCAATTTCAGTAAAATGGGTAGCATCTGTAATACATCTAGTTTTTCTTGCAAATTCTCTCTGAGCCTCATCCATGTAATAATATAAATCATTATCAGACCATAGATAAGGCTCTACTGTATCAGATAATTCTCTTCTTGCTAAAGCTAGGAGGTCACTAGGCTTCTTGATTAACATTATCTGCTCCTAACTTTAATTTTAATAGTTCTATCAATCTCTCTTCCAGCAGTAGTAACAATATGATATGTTAGGTCATATGTATTACCAACAGTTCCTCCACTAACCCAAGCAGTAACAGTAGTAGAATCATTACTACTACTATCTTTAGTTAAACCTGATTCAGCAGTTACTGTATGACTATCAATAGTATCTACACCCAACCAATCAGAAAAATTAACTGGATAATCCAATACTGAATCAGGATCTTTAATAAATGTTAATCCTCTTTTCCAAATTACGCTCATTTATTTACCCTGGTTGTTCTATCTTCAGTAGGTATTAAAACTACCCTTGACTCAGTATCTAATTCCACTTCATCCTTATCTTTTACCCTAATATCCCTATCTTCAAAACATACAATAATAGTTTTCCTTGAAATAATAGAAGCTGTATTATTAAACGTACCAGCAGTTACACAACCACTAGTACAAAAACCACCAGCTCCATTAAATAAATCAACTGCTGGATTACTCATCAGCCTCTTCTTTCTTTACTAGTTTAGAAGCATCATTAGATAATTCAAAACTACCCTCTTCACCCTGGGAACGTACATAAATATTACAAATCATTTTAATCTTATTTTGGGCCTCTTGAGCTACAGAAGCTAAAGAGAGGATTTCCTGTTGAGTAGTTGCATCTAAAGTAATTTCAGTCATTCTATATTCCTATAGTTTAAATGTAAAAATTGGGAGCTTTATTAATAGTCCCTATTGTATTACTCTCATAGTGTAAATCCACCATAAGTCCAAAAACACTATCTGTATTTTCATCTGTTGATGCTGCAATACGCTCTAATACAATACAAATCAATTCATCTGGTTCTGTTACTGTCAGTGCATCACCATCGGAACACTCTGCGACCATGTGCTGCCAAGTTGTGCCCGATGCGGCCTGCTCGATTTGGATAACAGTTTGCGCGTCAAACGCTGCTTGATCGTGTCCAAGTGCACGAATGATGGTTAGCTCCCATTGAACATTACCTGTATCCGTTCCATCCGTAGACCAATGAACATGGGGGTAGACTTTGGCTCCAGGAAGAATGTCATGGTTGACGTGAAAAGGGGCAATGTAGACAGAATCCCCAGTTCCAAATACGTACTCTTTGCGTTGTGTTCCTGATCCAGTCGCACCGAATAGCCTCAACGTGGGTGCTGCAACACCTGTATTCGCAGCAGCAATCGCCGCTACGTTATCTTTCCAAATCGTGCGATGGCGCAGCTGCCCATCAGCCGTAGCTTCCAAAGTTTTTAAAAGATTTCTAGTTTTAGCTTCAAGAGCTTCTAACTCTGCTATTTTCTGTTTAATATTAATTTCTTCTATTTTAGTCTTGACAGTCATTAATCGTAAGCCTCGTTTCCACCTAATGCATCAATTACAGTGACAGCAGCAGTTGTATCTTCCTCTACATTAATTAATCCTTTAAATATAGCTTTACCAGCACCAGTAGCTATATGGAGTTGTTCTTTCCATCGGTTGTATGCAAGATCATTAACCACATCGCTAGAACCCGGCAGGGTGCATGTGGCGTTATCGTTGAACAGGTGTTTTTCATCCGCATAGAAAGCGGCGATGTCATCGGCTGTGGGTGCGCCAAGTCCTGTACGGGCAAGAGCCAAATCCCAAGTCGCGGCTGCATTAGCAATAGCGTCGTCGTACCAGTTAGCACTTATAAGAACTTCGTTTACAGTTTGATCTATATCTGCGCTTGTAGCAGCAACTGAATTCGCTAACTTTCCATCAACATAGATATACAGTGTGGTCGTGTCATATACCATAGCCACTTGCTGCCAAACGTCTTGCACCAAACTTATATTAGATTCTAAGTTCGTAAACGTAGTTCCATCATATAAAGAAGCAAAAAACTCACTTGTACTGCCAATACGCAATGCCCAACCACCAGGATCTGCCGCTGTACCCCAAGCCATATTACCTATGAGCCCATCGTTGGTAACACTAGAGTTAGATGTTTTAGCCCAAATGATGGCATGGAAAGCTGATGTTCCATCGTAATCTAAGTCCGCATTGTAAGGCAAGCGTAAACTTGCTCCGCTCCCACCATTCTTATACCCCATCAAATCCGCACCAGTGGCAACAGCAGACTTGGTGAATTGTCCATACACCTCCAACCCATTGTCGTTTACAGAGCGGTCGGGGTCGGCTAGGCGGATGGAAACATTATCAAAATCTGAATAGTATGTATTGGTTGCATCAGCATTTTGAAAATACACATAACTCGTTGTAGCAGTTGCAACAAAGGTAATTGTATTTGCTGTAGCTGTTACACCTGTATCTCCAGCATATTGATCGCCGCCTGCAGACGTTCCCACGCCATAATTGAATGACGTAGATGTTCCTGCAGTAAAATCAAAAGTTAGGACATACGTCTCACCTACGACAGCAGTAAAACTTTGGTAAGTCCAGGCGCTTGTGGCATCATTGTTTGTAATACGTAGCTTGTTTGATACAACAGAAAGCCCGCTTGCTGCATCACCTGCAGTCCACCCATCAGTATTGTAAGTGAACTCACCATTCTCAATCAGATTTCCGGTGCGTATAACTGAAACATTGTCGATAGACAAGTCCGCTGTATTAGTGCCCCGCAGCCTCACAGTCATAGATGTACCGGAAGCAATGAGAACCACCTTATAGGTTCCAACACCATTGCCTTCATAACTAGCTGAAGTTTTGTTGGTACTCTCCGTTGAGTAAACCCCTACAGTGCCTGCAGTATGGGCTGTAATCTCGTACTCAACTTCATAGTACCCACCTGCAACAGTAGTTATTGTTTGGGATAAATTTGAAGCCGCAGCCCCTGCTGCTTTTGTAGCTACACCAGCACCTATTGACCAGTCGGTTCCCTTCGTCCAGTCTGTATCAGTATCGAAAGTGCCATTCGTTACAAGCTCCGTAGATTCATCAACACCAACAGTTTCCGCCACGGTGTCAGACAGCCAACACCCTTTGATGTCCCCGTGCATCCAGCCGGTGTTGTAATCGGAGGTGATGTAGGCAACGGCACCGTTAGCTGGAGTGGTGACGTTTTCACGAAGCAAAGAGAGTTGTGAAATAGATCCGTCCGCAACCACACTCCTCCCACATGCTGCTATCGCCCTATGGGTGCCGGGTAATACAGGATATCCACTATTATACGAGCCGGACTCGACAAAGTTATCAACACTATATGCGCCAGACCTTACAAAATAAAAACCGATAAAAGATGAATCTCTTGAGAAAAACAAGTCTCCAGCATCATTGAACGTAACCTGGGCGAACGTATAGGTTCTATTACTGTCAGTGACCGTCCCATCAGCATGAATCACACTCACCCCACCATCAGTACCAACAGCAACAGTTGGAGTCCGCATCTTGCGGATGGGGTCTATGGGGGTGTCGGGGAGGAGGGTTAGGGCTACGTCATTGACCAAATTATGAACTAACCCTACGGACTCAATTGTGGATAATTGATTTCCGGAATCTCTGTCTGAAATTGTATCCCAACCATAAAGTGTAGAGCCATTACGACGACCAGCTTTATCGGAGCAAAAATCAAGAATTATCTTTCCCGCCTGCGCGTCATCAGAGGAGGAGCTTAACCCTATATATACAAAACCATTTGCTGCTGAAACAGCAGTACCAGCTCGAGGAGAATGCCTCCAAAGGTGTGGAGTAGTTCCACTAGCTTGAGCATTCATCACCATCCAACTCGGCAAGCTCGGATCAGTCGCATCATAGATAGTTAATTTATAAGTTTCCAACACCAACAACGCCAACCTTGGGAAATCACCAAGCTCATCGTGCCAAGACTGCCCGTTACCGTAGATCCAACTTGGATCGTCATCGTCAGCAGTGTTGTACCAAGCGTAAGCAACGGGAGTGCCGGTTTGAGTAGGTGTTTGCTCAGACAGACCGATATTGCCGTTTACTTCAAGTTGATACCCAGTATTAGAAATCCGTACTTGTTCTTTTTGTGATCCGTTGTTATCAGTTTGAAGAAGAATATCTGTTGGATAATCACCTGTACCCCAAGCGCCAGCAGCAGATGCAACAATCTGTGCACCAGTGTTTGTGCCGGAGGGATCAGCGCCTTTGAAACGGATATAGCCTACAGTGTTCGCATCATTAATTGATGCATCATTACGGAGAAGGGATAAGCCAGCACTTGCACCTGTATGGGCGATTTCTAGTAGTTCGCTCGGAGCGGTAGTACCAATACCAAAATTGCCATTCTCGATTAGTCGTACATATTCAGTATATGAGCTACCTGCACCGAAGCGAAGAACACCATTAGACTTTAAAAAGCCTCCAACAGTATCAGCACTGTATACAGCATTGAATGCCGAAGTGGTGTTCTGAATTGCTATATCAGTGGTGCCGGCTTTAGCTACAGTTAGCTGCCAGGAGGGGGAATCAGTACCAATACCTACATCACCCTGATCAATAGTAAGGCGAGCTGTATTTTCAGTAGCTAACTGTAATTTATCCCCAAGAGTACCAATCGCAGAATATTGATCTGAGGTTGTAGAACCATCTTGGAAATAAATGAAAGCGTTGGCATCAGTTGATTTAAACAATGCTACTGAATTCAACCCAGCGGAATCTACATGCAAAGTGTGGTCTGGAGAATCCGTGCCAATACCTACCTTGCCACCATCTTGCTGTAAAACTAAAGGTCGTGATGTCCCACTAGTTTCTAAAGAAAGGTAGTTCCCGGTTGTATCCCACTGAAGCTGTCCATAGTCATCTGTTCCTAAGGTATCCCCAATTAACAATCTAGTATCAGTCCCTCCGATGATACTAACGTCGCCGCCATTGACAGCAAGTTTATAGCTCCCGGGAGAAGTGGTGCCAACACCTACATTACCATCAACTGTTAAGTTGGTAACACCAGTGGATTCATTTTGTATGCGAAAATAATAATCATTGGCTGAGCTATTGGAAACTCCAAAATCTCTCACCCCATTATTCTTTAACCAGACATCACCATTGGTTGTATTCTGTAGTCTGAAATCTCCATCTAACATATGGAGCTTTTCTTGGGGTGTAGTAACACCAATACCAACATTGCCATCTTTCAGTGTTTGCAGTGTCGCGCCCGCATTATCATAGATATAATTTGCGCCATTAACTGACTTTATAACATTCCCCTCAGCATAGCCATATAAGAGAACAGAATCATCGGCTAGGGTTGTTAATACTTTCTTTGGTGTCCCTACTGCATTATCAAACTTAATTTGAGTATTGTTGTCGAGTAAAATATCCCCTCCAGAGACATGGAGTCTTTCCTCTGGACTGTTAATACCAATACCTACATTGCCCGATGTGTCAACTAGTAAACGCCGGGAATTGCTCGTGTAGAAAGATAGTGAATCATTAGCATTCTCATATCTAATACGCCCTTTATCAGGGTCTGTACTAGGTCCAAAATTTAATTGTGTAACTCCTGCTGTATCTTCCGCCTGGAAATATGCAATTACGTTGCCCGATGTGTTGGTCAGACCCAACATATTGCTGTCAGATCCAGAAATGTGTAATTGACGGGTTATAGAATCAGTACCAATCCCCAACTCCGCAAATTCAGGCGTTGCCGTTGTGCGTAAGTCCTGGTCAATATAGGTGTGATCGGTCCCGTCGCTACTTCTATGTGTGGTATTAGCAGCAACATCTGTATTAGCAGATACTCGCGCTTCTGTGTAATATAAGTTAGTACCTTCTGGCATATCACTTGTGGTTGCACTGCCTGAAACTACTCCAGCAGCAGCTTTCAATACACCACTTAATCCAGTAATAGTTAAACCAGCAAAAGTAGGAGAGTCACTTGTCCCTAGACTTAACTGTGCTGCAGTTACAGAATGAGGATTAGATGTATTTACTTCATGAGCACCTAATTGAGCTATAGCAAATTCTACATTATTAGAAGCAAAATACCCACCAGTATCATCAATACGTACATCTTCAGCATCCTGCTTAGGATAGTCAGCTAATACTTGTAAATCACCTTGAGATAGATGTGAACGTAAAACGAAGGCAATGGGTTGTGCAAAACCTGTAGTGGGTTCTGTAGAGGTGAGATCTCCAACCCCATTAACATAAAGAATGGTGCCTGCTGAATAAGCAGATGTATCTACGTTCTCTAAAACACCAGAAGCTATTGCACCACCAATGTCATTTAGAGACATGTCAATACCAGCTAATCCAATAGCAACATTAGTTGAATTATCAGCTAATATCACTTCTACAGCATTTAATCCATCATTCCAACCACTATAAGCTACAGCTTGCCCTTTACTAATACCGCCTGCTTCTACACATCTAACCTTATAATGAATGGCATTAGCATGAATCTGATTAGTTAGATCTTCTAAAGTTTTATTAGTTAGAGTTTGAGTGGCAGAAGGACCAACTTCCTGTAGAGCTGTTTCTACTTCTGTGCCCGTATATTGACCACCAGCATCTACAATATCTACATTAGCAGCAACTGTAGTATCTACATTCTCAACATTACCAAGTCCAACTTGTGTTTTAGTAACAGAGTGGGGATTAGATGTATTTGCAATATGACTATCAATTGCAGCGTGATCATTTGTACCCTTATCTGATAATTGAGAATGGGTTACAGAATGAGGATTAGAAGTATCATTTATATGGTCATCAGAAGAAACACCAACTTCTTGTAAAGCTCCTTCTACAGTGGTGGCATCATATTTTCCAGCAGCATCAGTAATGCTAACATTAGCAGCATCAGTGAAATCTAAATTAGGTACATTCCCTAATCCAACTTGAGCTTTAGTAACATTATGTGGATTAGATGTAGAGGCTACATGATCCGATGTATCATTTAATTCAGCTTTCTGAATACCCTGGAATACTTGTACTGTAGCTCCTTCATCAAAACTACCTTGACTATCAACTAAACTATCTCTAGTAAGAGTACCAGCACCACTATCATATGTAGCTAACCATAAAGCCCATACTTCAGGATTATTACCTTGATGTACTGTAACTGTATATTGTGTAGAATTAACAGCACCAGCATTTGAAAATGTCTGAGCACCCTTAACAGCAACACCGCTTAATGTAATAACATTAGCGGCAATTGTACCTTCTTCTCTTGCTAAATTTAAATGCTCAGACATTAACTACCTCTAACTCTTATTTAGTGATCTGTCTATATAATTGATCACGTAGTCGTGCATTAATTACCCGACCATTAGCCCACTTAGTTAATATATTAGTTTTAGGTTTTCCATTTGTATCAATCTTTTCAATATCACCTTCATCAATAATTTCTTTCATATAATCTTTAAGTTGACTAATAAATAAATCTTCCTCAGCTTTCATTTTTGCTACTGTCTCTTCAGGAGAATTCCAAGAGCCAGTCATATCTTTTGATACAGCACCTTGGGCATAAGCTGAACGCCAACAAGGTTCAATTACTGGAGTCCACTCCTCTTCAATTAAATAAATATGAAAATTATCATCAGAAATAGCACGAATAGGTTTTCCAGTAGGAGATTTGAATTCTTTCTTTTGCATTCTATATTCTCGAATTAAGAATTAAAAAGTGCCGTCCTTGGCACTGAAATCTAATTATAAATTAGGACTGTTGTACAAAAGCCCTGCCACGAACATAATAACGTACTTCAATACGAATTTTACCCGCTGTTGCTGCAGTTCCTACACTAGTTAGCGTAGCCTGTACCCAAGTAGGGGTAGACACACTTACTTTATCAACATCAGCTTCAGTGGTAGTAGGCATAGTAAATGCAGTACGTACTTTAGCCTGAGCATCAGTATCATTAATAAGGGTCAGGCCATTAAAAGTAACTGTTACAGCGTCAGAAGTACCACTATCAAATGCAGTTAACACCCAATAAGTACCATCAACGACAGTAGCATTATCAGGAAGTTTAATTGCGTTTAAAGCAGTGCCTGAAGTAAATTCATCATAAGTAATTTCTACACTTCGTGAAATAAGATCTTGTACATCTCTTTGGTAAGAAATAGTCATTTTTAGTTTCCTCTCTCAACAACAACGAGGGAAGTCCCGTTGTATCTTTTCATTTCAATTTTTAATCGTTATATAATGCAACAACTGTTGCAGCAGTACCAGTACTAAACACTTGCTTTGTTCTAATCGGAATAACAGTACCAACTGGAACACTGGCAGTAAAAGTTACAGTATCATCACTAACTGATACTAGTTTAACTGTTCCCGCAACAACTACTAGGATAGCATCAGCAGGAGTTGTTAATGCATTAGTATCATGCTTAGTTACAGCAGCAGCATGACCATATGTATTAAGTGTTTGATCAGCCATAATTAAACGCTCGATAAAGCTACACTACCAACATTCTCTACAATAGTACCATTACCAGCACTATCAAAATAAACTACTAATGCTTCATTAGGAGCATTCATAGTAGCTTTATTATTAGTGCCATCAAAAGTACCTGAAGTTAATGTTAGTGAATGAGCAGCAGTACCAGAAGCAGAAGTGTCTTTTACAATAAAAAGACCTTCATGATTAGAACTATCAGCAATAGTAGCAGCAGCAGCAACAGTTGCATGATTTAGTTCAACGGATTGAACTCCAGTAGTAACAGTCCCAGTTGCAGTTAATTCTTGTACTCTAGCAGACACATCAGCAACATTATTAATTTCAGCAGCAGATGCAGTAGTATCAATACCAGCTTCTACACTATCAGCAATATCACGTAGAGTCTTTTTTAACTTCTGGCTAAGGCCATCACGCATAATCCGATCTTTCAGATTAGCAGTAGTAAATGCAGTCATTTTATTACCTTTCTAAGTATTGTGTCCCTCAACAACAACGGGACATCTTTAATTGGATTTAGAAATTCAATTTAGTAAACTCAGGACAATTTTCTTTAGCATATGTATCATAAGCAATAGCAGCTTCATAGTCAGTCTCAAAGCTACCTAAGTATTTACGAGGCTTTCCAGGGAGCTTAATTCTTGCAATCCAAGGTTTCTTTAATGTCTTACAAGATTCTGCCCAGATAACACCCCGATACTTAGATTTACCTTTTGTCTTACAATGATTTAATTGGTTTTCAGAAGAAGTTACAACCCGGAGATTTTCCTTACGGTTGTCTAACTTATCCCCATTAATATGGTCAACCTGACTTTGTCCTTTAATTGGTCCTCGATGTCCTTTTACATAAGGTAATCCTAAAATATACCTATGCATTAAACCCCTAGAACCATTCCAAGCATATCCACTTGTATAACACCACCTAACACAAATTAAATCATTATAAATATCATCATCTACTAAAGCAATTTTACCCTTTGTTAATTGAATCTCTTTCATCTAGAACCTCCAGTCTATTTATCGTCTACACTTACTTAGACAACAAATAGACCAGAAAGTTCCCTAGTTTTAAAAATTTAATACTATATGGCGTGGTCAATAGCCATTACACCAAAATCTTCATCCTGGCCAGTATTGACATTATAGAACTTAGGTTTCTTCATACCAAACATCTTATCAACAGAAATACCCTGCTGAGTCCCATACTGGAAAGTCTTTTCATTCCACTCTGGAGGACCGAGATCAATCATACCAAGAGCCTGACGACCGCATAGTAGCATACGACTACCATCGACAGTAGAACCACTACCCCATTTACTACCAGAGGCAGCACCTAGAGTATTGAACACTAGACGATGAGGATGAAAAACTACACCATCAACAGTCTGAATGCCACCAGTAAACCAAGGATTATCACTACCACGGCTACCACCAGAAGTAACAGCACGTTGAAAATCATCATCCTTCTTAAGCTGGGCATAACCTTCAGGAGAAATAAAAGCTACATACTTATCCTGGCCACCACTAGAAAGAGGAGGCATGTAGTTACGCTGAGCCTTAACACAAGCATCTACTACAGCTTTATAGGACAGAGTATCAGTAGCATCTACTGAAGCAGTAGCTCCAGCTTCTAATCCAGTATAAACACCAGAAGCATCAGCAGTTACGCGATAATGACGATTACTGGTAGGAGCAGATACATCACTAGAAAAACCTAGATTAGCAAATGCACTATCAGTACGAGTAGAACCATCATTGTTATAAGAATAATCAATGCCAGATAGGGTTAAGAAAGCTAACTGGTCTAGACGATTAGCTAACCAATAGGCTAGTTTCTCACGAGCTAGGGAACGGAAATCAAAGATAGATTTCTGATCAGAGAGCTTACCAGTATTTTTAACCTGATTAGCAATAAGATCAATAGTGATGTTATCTACATAGTTCTGTAGAGATTCTTCATTCATTTCACGTTCGTTATCACCAATGGTGCCATCACCAATTAGATCTGCAACGAGCTGGAAACGAACACTCTCACCACGTTCCTGTTTAGTTAGTTCAGTGACGCGATTGATAACACTATCACTACCACCAAAGAACTTATTAATGAACATCTGATCACGAGCATCTTTCCAGACAAGACGTGACCATACGATTTTACTACCGTGACCAGTAGCTAAGGGAAAACTAGTTTGTGCCATTGTTATTAACCTAATTTAAAATTACTTCCCACATCACGGAGTGATAACCGAGAGTCCTTATCGGAGAACTCTATACCGGAGTTGGAGGCGGGGGTAGGATTTGAACCTACGATTTCTGGCTTATGAGGCCGGCGAGAACAACCACTTCTCTACCCCGCCTAAGATTTATGCTTTATTTAATAGGTAAGAAATATCTTTATCTGAAAGTTTAGCAAAATCTTCTTCTGTCATCTTAGAAACATCTAAGCTATCTAAATCAATTTCTTTAGTCTTACTACCAGCAGTTTTAGGAGGCTGACTAGAAATCTTTTTAGCTTTAGCCTTTTTCCTTTTAGAGATTTCTTTAGATGGTGCTACAGTTTCTTCTTTTTTTACACCCTTCATAGAACGATCAATAGCTTTTTGATAAGCATCTGCTAGATTAATCTTCTGTCTAGCTACATAACCTTGAGCTAATGCATCAATATCATTTGCTAAATCTACATCATAGTCATCATGACTTTCGTCTAATTGATGAAACTTATTTCTAGCATTATCTAACACAAGATTAAGTTTATCTTCATCAGAAATACGTTTATAAGACTCTGTAGTTTTATTTAATAACTTTTCCTCTAATTGAGAAATACGACTTTCATATCGCTTCTCTTGTTCCCTATTAATAACACTACGTAATTTTGCTGCTTCTTGATCTTCACCAGAAATAAGGGCTTTAATATAATCAGCTTCTGCTTTTTCAAAATCAAATACTTCTTTAGGTTCTGCTATATCACGTTTAGGGGCTTGCTGATTTTGAATTAATAAACCTAATTGTTCTTCTAACCATCGACTACGTTCTTCCTGTTCCTTGAACCTAGTTTCTAATTCTTTCCTTCGTTCTCGTTCTGTCTGAACTGCTTCATCAAATCGGGCCTTAGGGATTCTAATGTCATCCTTATCTGTGGATTCTTCTTCATCATCCTCTGAAGCTTCTTCTCCCTCTTCTTCATCCTCTCCTTGCTCACCTTCATCTTCAGATTCATCTTCTCCACTATCCTCTTCCCCTTCTTCTTCTTTTTCTTCTTCAGGATCTACTTCTTCCTCTTCTTCATCATCAAAATCATATCCCATAGCCTTTAATCTCTCTTCTTCAGACATATTTTCTAAATCTTCCATATAATCGGGATCTACATCTTTCATTCGTTCATATACATCAACTGTCTTGGGCATCTTCTGGTTCCTCTTCTGGAATAAATCCTAATTGACTAACTGACATTGCTTGTCTAAATTCTAAAAAAGAATGTACACAAAGTGATCTTTTCTCTGTATTATCCCCATTTAGAATATCATCCAGGAGGGTTTCCTCAACAGACAATAATTTATTTTGAATTTCTTGAAATTTTTCTTCATAATTTATATCTTCCACAATTACCTTTATCGTTGGTAGACGAAATCCTAACTTATCGTAGTTAGTAGACGAAATTTCCTACTTATATTTACTTAGACAATAAAAACTTAAAAAAGTTCCCTAAATTTAAAAATATTTTTTAATACAATGTTTGACCTAATTGCTGCTGTTCAGTGGTATTCTCTTCTTGTTCTAATTGATCCATAATAGCAGCAGTTTGGGGCTGTTCAGCTATAATCTGAGCTACCTCAGCAATTTTCTTTTGTGCATCCGCTGTATTACTCTCCACTTTAGAATTAATCTCAGAAATCTGTGCTCTGAGCTGTTCCATTTGCATCTGCATCTGTTGTTGCTGTGCTTCATTAGCTTCACCAGAAAGCCTTTTAGCAATTTCATTTTTTCTAGTAAGAGTAGAAAGTTTAACCATCTCATCATCAGGAATACCCACTCCATACTTCCTAAACTCTAAAGCTTCTTGCAATTGTCCCTGCTGGTAGTTCACTTGAGTAGGTACATCAGAGATAACTACATCATACTTGCCAACTGTAACATCGTTTACAATTCTCTCTACTACTTCACCTGTATCATCCATCATAGTTTCAGGTTGATTAATAGCAATTTCTTCATCAGCTTCTTTTTGTGTATCTCTATCAGAAATAATCCTAAATGTGCGTTCTTCAGTATAGAAGTTTTGAATAAGATTAAGAATCACTGTAGCTACTAAATTGCGTGTATATAAAAGGTTGTCAATCATAGCACTCAAACCAATAGCAGTTTGAGCTACACGTTGCTGAATTGCTTGGCCACTTACTTCATTCCCCTTTTGTCCCTGAAACGCATCAGAGACAATACCTACCATTTTAATAAAACCAACAGTTGAATTAAGAAATTCCATTAAACCTGTTGGAATTTTATTAGGTTCAATCTTCTGTGGAGGAGTATATCCCCTTTTATATTCTACAACTAATCCAGTCTTAGCACCATGATCCTCTAAATCCTCTGTATCCATATTAGTTAAACTATTTTCTTCTACTATCCATCCACTGTTGGCAGTAGTATTAATAACATGTAAAACCTGACTCCACACTTTATCTAAACTGTCCTGAATAGAAACTAGATTATCAACTAATCCTAAGGTTTGGCCTCTACGAAATACAGGGAAGAAAGGCACAACAGTAAAATGTTCATAAGGACTCCAATCATCATGTAAAATTACATCCCTGGTAGAAACAGTCCAACGAATACGATTAGTAACCCTAGTAATAATCTCCATTCCTAGTTTTTTAGCTTCTCTCTTAGCTTCTTTTTGTGTCATACTGTCTGGAACAGGAATAAGTTCATCAGCCTCACTATCATAGAAATAATCTCTCCTTACTACTTTACGATATTGAGTGTCTAAAACTCTTATATACTTCTCTCCATATTTATCTGTATGATATGGCTTAGATGTATAACTGTCTCCAAATTTATTCCGTTCTATACCCCATTCATCATCACCCCAATCACTATCATGGTCAGAGGTGTTCATCACCTGTCTATATTTTTTAGGATAGAGGATTTTGATTTCTTCTAATGGAAGCCATTTTGTAACCATTACCTTCTTCCAATCATTCGGATCATATGATTTAGCATCAGGGTCTGGAATAACATCCATAGGATCTAAAGCTTCAACTTTAATTTGACCATTTAAATCCTTTTCATAATCCATACGAATATCAAAATATCCACGTTGCTGGATAATACCATCAGAAAACACTTGTGATTCAATCCAAGGAAATTTATTTTTATCTAATTCATAAAGAGAAATTTTAGTGAGGATTTCACTAACTTCTTGATCTCCTGTCTCTCTAGGCTGATATGCAATATTCATTCTAGACTGGGTTTGAAAACCAAGAAGAGACTGGATAGTGGAATAAACAAGATTGATTTCTAGGGCTGGCTTTCCTTCAGCATCTAATTGTGCTTTATCTTCCTCATCCCAATGTCTACCAGCCCCTAAATATGTATTTTCTAATTTCTTAGCATTAAGGATGTAATTTTGATGACCTCTCTGCATAGAGGAAGTATAGTCATCATAGAGTTTATTTGCTAATTTTAATCCAGTAAGCATCAGGCTACCTTCCAACTATGTCTGCCTAGCCTACGTCTATATTTCCGTAGTCTAGAGGTGATGTATTCTTTCTTCTTTGGTTTTTCTGCTGTTATAGCAAAATATCTAAAAGCATCAGCAGGGTGAGAAGCCCAGTCATGAATAGAGTCATGAGAGAACTCTTGTAAATTGTCATCCCACTTTCTTCTATAATTTTCAAGTCCTGAGATTCCTTTCTTCGTATCCTCTACTTCATTAAATTTACATCGAGGGAGGATGGAACGAACAGATTGAATACCATCTTCTTTATCCATCTTAGGAACTGCTTCACATTTATCCCTCCCTAATAAAGATTGAGCAACTTCTAATCTAGTTCTATCATTAGAATAATCAGTAACCCATATATCATGAGGAAACCAATGAGACTTATATACATAAGGTTTCTTAGAAATTACCTGTGCATAGTGTTCTAAACCAAGAGTAGAGTTTTGGTAGTAATCAATAAATCTAGGTTCTCCATCATCCCATTGCATAAACCATATAGATGTAGTATCTCTACCAATATCCCAAAAAGTATGAACTGGGATATCTGGAAGATGAGGAAAGTTACCAATTCTCCCTGTATCCCTTAAATCATTAATATATTTAAGATAGAAATAACCTTGAGAGTTAGCAGTATAATCAACATAATATTCTTGTTGTAAGAATTCTTCTGAAAAACCTTGTCTTCTTTCTGCTTCTAACATTTCAGGAGTAAAGATTTGACTCCCATCATGTCTAAAACAATCATCCATAGTTTTAACAGAGATAAACCATCTTTCATTAAGAGGGACATCATCTCCTGTTAGTTTAGTAGCTTCCTGCTCTAAATCATACATATGATTCTTACCTGCAGGAGTGGAATTAAGAGCTTCCCATCCCCCATTAGCAAGAAGAATTGGCCTGACTGTTAGTCTTGCTGCTGGGTTTTGATAAGCATATTCTGAAAAAATACACCCAACAGGATTAGTGCCACGTATTCTATCAAAGTTATCAGTACCTATAACCTGAATAATAGATCCATTACTTAATGGAACTTTCATTTCAACAGAATTGGGTTGACCACCTCTTAATTCTGGAGGAATATGATCTAAAAATCTAAATCCATCATTATCAATACCATCCCATAGAGCCTTCTTACCCTGTTTTAACTGAGGGAAAAAATAATAATAAATACCGACCCTCTTTACTGCTTCTCTAATAATAAGGTTCCAAAATGATTTATCTTTTCCCGTTCGTCTAGACCATCTACAAAGAATATGCCTTATACCTTCATCTCTAGCTTTAAATAAATCTACTTGATGAGCATATGGCTCATATGCATGAGGAATAACTATCATTTAAGGACGTCTACCCTATCGTTACATAACTGTTTATATATATTCTCATCAATATTATGCCTATTAATATATTCTTTTACTGCCCCAATACTAGCTCCTTCACAAATTTCCCACATAGAATAATCTAAAGCTTTACGAGAAACATCAATTTTCTTTTCTCCAGCTTTCTCAATAGTTGTAGTACAACTTGTTAAAAGGAATCCGACAAAAAATAAAACAATTGCTATAACTGCCATTTTAACGTAAATCATTTCTGTTCCTTGCTGTATTCTTTAATGACAACATTATCGGGAAGAACATTAGGCTCAATGTGCTCTAGAGCATCTTTAACTTTTTCTTCACCTACAGACTTTATCTCTTTTTCCACCTTCCCAGCATAATTAACCACTTGTATATTTACTTGTTGCCCTTTAGCTTTCTCTTTATCCTCAAACATACCAAGATGTTTAGCTAAGAGAGCAAGAGCATTAATTCTCATTTGTCCTGTATTACCCTCATAATTAGTAGCTTCTCTCCAAAGCTTTTCAATAATTACAGCTTCATTATAAAATACCTTTTCTCTAAGCTCTGTATTATGCTTCTTTATTTCCCTCTGAACTCTTACAGATTTTAGAGTGTTATTTACTTTATTATAATTAAATCCTGTCTTCTCCATAACAGATTTAATATTTCTATATTCTAACCAATTTGTTAATACAGCTTCTTGATCTTTAGTTAATATTGCTGACTTAACAGGAGCTTTAGGCATTACTAGTCCCTGTAGTAGGGCGAAAAGGGGCGTAAGGGGAAGGATCTATTCTAGATGGATCAAATCTAACCTCAGCTACTATCTTATCTGCTTGCTCTTTGATTCTATCAATAGAGGGATTATTATTATCCTCTAAATAACCTTCTAACCAAGCTTTGAATTCATTAACAGTCATTTGTTACCTCTCCTTTTTCTATACCTGATCCATTACAATTATAGCATATATATTTTGTATCATCAGAATAGCAATCAAAAGGATCAAAAGATATATAAGGATTTTCATGTGCCCATGTCCATCCTTCTCCATCACATATAGAACATAATTCTCTACCTTCTATTTCAGCTAATACAGAATTAATAATAGAAGTGTTAGTCACGTTTATTTTTCTTCCCAGCTTTCTTATTTCTGGGATAGCTGCTATTAGAAGAAGCTGACTTCATTCTTAAATTAGAAGCTTTATTATTAGATGTATTACCATCCTTATGATCTACATGCTTCCCATCACCAAGAAAAGCCTTACCAGCCTTCACCATCTTACGTCTAGCTTTATTTCTAGCTACACGTTTCTTTATTTGTTCTGGCTTCTTTTTATATTTGTTTTCTTGTTGGTAGTCTCTTTTGTACCCAGGCGATGAAGGCATCTATCGAATTCCTCTTTAAATTGTTCGTATTCTAACATTAAAATATCCTTCTCACTCACTTCCGATGAAATCTCCATAACTAACTGGTATAATTGTGAGAAATTGTCTTGCTGTGTATATTTCTTCTTCAGTGTAATTCTCCCAAGGCCATCTACCAAACATTCTAACGGCATAATACATAACATTAGCTTTCAATTTAGAAACACCAACATCTAATAAAGCTTCCTTAAACTCTTTGTCTGCTTCTTTTCTAGAACATTTCTTCGAGACATATAACATATCATGTACTATAGCAGGGCCTAAATAAACTCCTTCAAATGGACAACCAACAGCATATCTACCAAACTTAATACTAGCACCATCAGTTTTAAAACCCTCATGGATTATAATATTTTTATAAAAAATATCTTCTAACACTTCAAACCGCTTTTTATCTTTAATATTTCTAGAAAGAGAAATTCTTTGTTTTGATTTAAAATTTTGCATTATCATCTAACTCAAAGTGAACACCATCTTTAAATGTATGCCAATCACCACCCCAAACATAATCAATATTTAATTCATGAGCAGCTAATTTAAAAGCTTCATTAATTTTATTATAATAGTAGAAATCCCATTTCACTCCATCATCCCAAGCAAAGACATCAATAGCATCACCCTTTAAATGCTTAGAATTCATTGTTTGAGACTTACCCATTTTAAATAACATTCTTTGTCTTTCCTTACTTCTTACGCCCTCACTAACACCAAAATCTACATCAGAATATTTTAGAGCTAGTGTAGCTAAAGAAATTAATTTAGGATTGACACCATATAATTTATAATATGAAGAATTAGAGAATCTGTACATTAGACGCAATTATGTCAAAGAATCTATTTAAATTAATTTATTTTAGACATGTTTAATCCTAACACTCCTACCATGATAGAATATATATTAAATATTCTATGGTAGTCTGTTATGCGTATAGTCTTAGTCAATTATCAGGAAGCTATTTTAAAGAGTAGCCCTTCTCTTGTTGATGTCATAGTATTATATACTATGTATCATGGTGAGGTGTCTACTTCCATTTAAACATTGTCCTCACCATGAATGTCTAAAATCATATAGTGAGGTGTCTAAAGGAGAGCATTGACTGTTAATGTGTCTTGCCTGTTTTGACTCTACTCAGGTGCTATATACCTACTAGTAGATGTACTCCCCCGGATTAAAGGGGCGACTGTTTAAAACATCATTCCTTTGATGAGTGTTGGATTAGAGCAAACCATCCTATGATTTCTTACTATCCCTAAAATGATATTCCTTACTATAATTGCTTCATACAACCTTTAGACAACAGAAATCAAAAAAAGTTCCCTAAAAATGAAAAAATAATTAAAAAAAATTAAATAATTGAAAAATAATATAAAATATTGTTAAATAAAAAAAACAAGGTAGATATATAAAATATCAAGTATTGTTAAATAAAAAAAACAAGTATTGTGTTTATAGGTAGGATAATATATATAATAAGACCCTCCCCCTACCACCTTTATTCTAACAACCCCCCTTCATATATATACCATCTACACCATTATAAACCTATTCTATGATCTCAACATTCCTATGTAAATTATTGATAGACCACAATATATTGTGTTTATGTGTCCTGCTTATTCAATATATAGTGTATTTCCTCCTACACATCTAACTTATTGTTGTTTTTTTACCACACATTTAGTTGATAGTATTATCATTCTGCAAGCCCCACAAGGTAGCACATATCATGCCATCCCCTATTCTTTTTATTCACATCTATTCCTTATATATATGTACACTGTTCTGTTATTGGTGGGTATGTTCTCTGTTTGTTCTATAACTCTAGCTGGCCATGTGCTGCGTTCTAAGCCATTGTGCTATTGGTTGATACCACGGGCAGGATAGAAGCTTGGATAGCTTAGAATGGCTTACATGGCTTCCTGTGATATGATACATATTCTCCTGTTTATGTCCTATTTCTTACATATGTTGTTGTTTTCTTTCATTATAATTGTATTGTTCCTATGGATTAGTTCATTAAATCTCATTGCAATATTGTTCCTATTTATTCTCTATATATTTCATGTATTTATTCTCTTCATTGTTCAGTTGTTAAATTTATTGACAGTTGTCAGGATTCTTTACAGATGAGTATGTTGTTGTTTTCTCTCGCTATAGTTGTTTTATTCATGGGAATAGTGTCAGAATATTTTACATTTTATGGTTATTTCTCTACATTAGTATATCCTGTTATTGAGTAGGTTATTGTTTTCTCTATTGTTTTTCATAGTTGGCACAGTGGTTGCTATTATTAGGTCCGAGTAGTAAGCCATTGGATGGCAATTAGAGGGGAACAAGGACCATTAATTAATTCTCCCTTTGTTGCATTTAGGTATAAAGCAATATGGCTGCTGTTATCCGTAGAGAACAGGGCCTAATTGTTTGCAATAACCTATCCGGCTGAAGTTGAACAGTAAGCGGATAACACGAGAGTGTTGGAATACGGTTTGGGTCATAGAAAACCTTGACGCACTAAATCAGCAATTAAAATCCCTAGGCATACACTGTTTAGGTTTGGATGAACATAGTTTGATTAATCGGCATCATCGGATTAATTGGATTATGTGATTTTGAACCATATAAACAGCGGATGGGCTTAGGTTATCGGCAGGCTTGCAATGGTATAGGGGCAGGGAACGCTTCCCACTATCACAGCATAAGCAGAGGCTTATGTAGTGCATGATATGGGGCTTATGAGGCTATGGATTGATACCGCCACCTTATGGATATGCGAGCTAACTATTAGATTAGATAGCCGAGTTTGGAGGACTGTAAAGAATATATGAATATATATCATAATTCTGTGATATATATCAATGTATTTTTAACCACTCCGAGGATGTTTATTATGGCTACCATTAACGATTTTTCTTCCGTCTCTCGTAAGTATCTGGCTGAGGCCGTCAAGGCGCGGGTATCGGCTGCTGCAATGTTGCAAACAGCTATCGGTGGGGCAGTTTACCAGCTCTCCATGGGTAACACTGATTGGCTTACCGACTTGGTCGAAGGTTTATCCCATAAATCGGGAGACAAGTTAGTTGTCGGGAGTGACGGTAAGCAAATGAATGCTTACTTCCGCTTCTTGGAACTTCCTGTTTCTTGGGATAAAGAAACCCAGCGTTATAAGGTCGCTGGAAAGCGGAAGTTTAGTGAAATGGACTGGGATAAGGCTGCCCATCAACTGGCTAATGGCCAGCGGTGGGATATGTTTAATAAACAATCTGCTGATAATGCCTTTGATTTTGATAAGGCATTAGTTGCTGTTCTACGCAAGGGAATGGACAAAGAAGGACTGTCAAACCAGGAAATCGAATCCCGTTTTCGCAGGGCGATGAGCGAAGCAGCCGCTTGATACATTAAAAGGGCAGGGAGGCCCTTTATGTATTATTAATACATATTCTATTATTGAGTGTGTATTAATAATATCTGTCTTTAATAGGGGACTTATAATGTATGTTTCTGAAATAATGGATCAATACAGAGAATTGTCTATAGATAAATTAAACGCTCTATGGGAAGTGAATAATAGGGTTTATTGTTTTTTAGAATTAAACCCTCATACCTCCATTGATGGGTATATCAACTGGAGAAACAAGCTCAATCTTATCTCTTTTCCTCGTGCTATCAAACGGAAAGGATTAGAGAAGATTAAGCTTAATGCGTTTGTTGCTTGCGAACGTATCAATATTATCTTGGAGGAAAAATATGACTCCGCAACAACTGAGGAAACTAAACCAGTCTCGTTTTAATTCCTTTATGGGGTGTAAACCCGGTGAAGTCAAGCAAGACAATGCACGTATGTCTCGGGATGAGAGGAGACAGAATAAGCATAGTAAATATGCTCATACTGGGGTAGTGCCTAGAAACATTATTACAGGGGTACATGGTGCAGTATTCCGTAATAAGATTAGATAGCTTTCAATAACAAAGCCTCTTATTCTTAATTGAATAGGGGGCTTTTTTATTGTCTGTCATTCACAAGAGGAGAGAAAAAAATGAGTGTTGAAAAGAAGACTGTTGTTTGTCGGGATGGTATGTCTATCATTCTGGAAGATAAGCAGTGGGCAGCTATCCAGATTGTGGAAGTCTTGAGGGAAAAGGCTTCTATGTATAATAATTCCTGCCCTATGTACCGTGAAACAACATTTAAAATCCAGGCAATTAAGATTGTCAGGGCGATGCTGGACTGCAGCTTGAAAGAAGCAAAGCTGTTAATTGAAGAAGCCATGGAGCAGTAGTATTAACAGAAGCTATTAATATTTAATTAGTAGCTTTGATTAATATTATTCTTTGTCTTTTCTATAGGAGAATTGTAATGTCTTACCCACCCATGAATAAACAAGCACAATTAAAAGATATGTATATTGGGTTGTATGTTTATAATGATTATTGGCAAACATGGGCCAATGTTTTAGGTTTTGGTAAAACCGATGAAGGAAGACGATGGGGATGGATTGTTCAAGAGGTAGACTTAGATGGCAATCCTATTGGTGAAGTGAGACAACATTGTACTCCTGTTTGGGCTTGTTTCTTTGCTGATAAGCCATTTAATCCGACATACAAAGATATTTCTATTGCTAAATATGGGAGAATATTGTAATGGCTAACTTACTTCTCATTCGTGGTTTACCTGGCAGTGGTAAATCAACATTTGCTATGTCTATTCCTGATTATTGGGTTATGGAAGCTGATATGTTCATGGTGGATGATAGACTGAAATATTCTTTTGATCCCAGTCGTCTCCCTGAATGCCATGAGAAGTGCTTTCAAGGTACAAGGTTTCATTTAGAAAAGGGGAATAGTGTAGCTGTTGCTAATACATTTATAAAGAAGTGGGAATTACAGCCATACATTAATCTAGCTGACGAGTTAGGTGTAAAATTAACTATTATTACTATGAATGGACAATATAAAAACATTCATGGTGTTCCTGATGAAGTAGTTCAAAGAATGAAAGATAGGTGGGAGGATATATGAGTATTATACTATTAAAAGGGAAGACAATAGTTGATGTAAAAGCAAATGAATATACTATTGTCTTTACAACAGATGATGGTAAGAAGTATATTATGCACCATCATCAAGATTGTTGTGAATCGGTGGAGGTGGAAGATATTTGTGGAGATTGGGATGATTTGATTGGCTATCCAATCCTTGAAGCGGAGGAAGTAGAATCGAATGAATTAGAAAAAGATTTTCTTACTGAAAATGATAAGCTTTCTTTCACACTTAATGAATTACAGGGTGAGGGCAGTAATGAGAGTTGTGTAACAGATTCAGAAACATGGACATTCTATAAACTAGGGACAATTAAAGGGCGTGTTACTATCCGTTGGTATGGCACAAGTAACGGGTATTACTCTGAGAGTGTATCATTTGAAGAAGTGATTAATGAACATACCATTTATTAATAGTTACTAAATAAAGGGGGAGGTGGTGCTACCTAATTATACTATTTTTATTGTATTTATTATTACTAATGCAGAAGTGGCTGGATATGCACAAGACAAACAAATCCCTATCAACAGACGATTGGAGTATCACTAATGAAAATGTTTTCTCAACATATTGCTTCTCCTGATGATGAAGTAGGAGATGAATACAGTGGCTATAACGATATGTATAGTGGCTATCCCGAAGAGGTGCTGAGAGCTAATGAACCTAGTTCGTATCCTATGCTTTCCATTGATGAACAAGCTGCTATTGAAGAAGAAGCTTGGACTATGATGGAACAAATGGCCTATTCTGAACTGTATGATATTGAATAGGCTTTACGTAGTAAAAGTAACTACGGTCATCGCGCCGTTTCCCTTATGATGTTTTGGAGAATATATTATGAAATTGTTGAATCGTTTTAAGTTTTATCAATTCATCAGGATTGATGCTCGTTGTAATTTTGAATACATTAAAACTATCCGAATGATACACAAAAGAGATGATGGGGTTTATGGTTTTTTCTTTGAGCCAGCAGATAATTCCAATGAGTTTAGTCAGTGTGTATTATGTAAACGGGTGGGAAGAAATCATTGGGAGCATGTATTCACAATATGGAACAGGGGTAAAACATTCCCATATAATAAACTTTACTCTTTCTTTTCTAATTAATTATTAAAAACAAGGATACCCACTACCCTACTATTCCTTTACCTTGTCAACTCTCAGAATTGAGGAGAAATCATATGTTTCCCAAGCAAAAACGCTACATTTACATAGGACCACTGTACAAGGTTAGAGGGATTCACAAATGTATGGTATTGGATGGTCCTGATAGGGGACAAATGTTCCTTCATGGAAGGACAAATGATCTCACAGTTACTGATGGATTAGTAACTTCTAATCCTGCTTTGATTGCAGGTAATAGTATTGTTGGGGTATATAAATGACAATATATTTTAGTAAACAAATCCTCTGTTAAATAGGAGAAATAAAATGACTGATGTAGATCGTAAAGGTAAGACTGCAAAAGATAAGAAGACTGGTGCATGGTCCAATCGTTTTGATAATCGTAAAATGAGAGATAATTGGGGTAATGATAGTAAATCTACCAACAATACCTTTCCACGAGAGGCATGTAATGGTAAGAAGAATCGCTATCGTTATACAGGGAAAGAAGGAAAGACTGTTTTCACTGGAGATAAGAAATAAAAAGGTTAAATAAAATTCTTATGGAACTTTTCTTGATATATGTTGTCTAAGTAATGCTCCCAGTAGCTCAGTTGGATTAGAGCAGCAGCCTTCTAAGCTGCATGTCGTAGGTTCGAGTCCTACCTGGGAGACCAATTAATAAAGGTGATATATGATTTGTTATAAAGATATGACATTCTGTACATTCTACAAAAAATGTACTGAAGGTGATAAATGTTTTCGTTCTCTTACACCAGATGTAAGGAAGAATGCTGCTAAGTGGTGGGGCAATAGTGAGGTGCCCATTGCTGTATTTGCTGATAAACCAGAATGTTTTAAAAAGAAAGAATAATGTATTATTATCTTATATATTATAAAACAGCTAAACAGTTTATGGATAAGGTAGAAGATAGTAAATTGTTAGCTTGGCAACCTAGGTACATTGTGTTTGTACCAAAGAGGAAAGAGCAATGACATTTATCCTTGTATTACTATTAGCTACAAATAATCAAGTGGAAAGTTATGACATAGCCATCTTTGATAAGATGGATGAATGTTTTCATGCAAGAGAAAAGATAGTGGAGATGACAGGTAGACCTGTTATTAATTATCAAGCTATCTGTGTAGCACATAAAAAATTACAGAGTATATAACTACTAAAGGGAATGGAGAAATTAAACTTAACTAGAGGAAATTAAGATGTATAAAGCAGTGGTAGGTTTTGCAGTTGGTATGTTTATGTGCGGTGTAGTTAGTGGTGTTTCAGCGAGTAACTACGGGTTGAGTTACTACGGTCATCATGGCCAGCCTAGTAGTGATTATGTATGGGTAGATTATTGTCCTTATGAGGATGTTTCTTATCTAGCAAAGAAAGAAGATTGTGATGAAGTAGATACATTTAATCATGTTAATGGTTATTGGGAAGAGGTTAATTGGTAATAAATAATAGCACATGGATGTGCATTTAAGGGATAAATAATAATGAAATACTTAATTGGTTTGGTGTTAATGGTTGTTTCTTTCTTAACTAATGCTGAGTGGGTGAATTGTAAAGACACTGAAATGAATGCTGGGTATCCTAGTCATATTATACAATGTTTTCCCAGTGGTAAATGTAATACACAAGTTTTTAGAAACTTATGTCCAGAGGGAGCTACAGCTCATTCACAAAAACCTATTCAACATAAATTGGATAATGGACCCTGGCGAACAGTATTTAATACATCCATTATTAAACCATCTAGAGGAAATCATCAATGTTTCTCTAGACCAACAGCATTTAGATTTGATACAGCAAGACAAATTGTTGTAGCTGCAACAGTTATTGATGATTATTACAGTGGGACATGGGAATCAGTTCCTACATTAATCGTTAAAGTGGATGGAAAACCTTGGCAGTTTACAGACTTATTTGGGGAACCAGAAGAATATAAAAATAATAAAAGAGTAGTTGCTAGTGGCATTTCCTTATTTAGGGTTGAAAGGGAAGGAAAATTTCAACGATGGGTTATTTATTCAGATGGCTATGGTGTTAAGCTATCAGGTATGTATACACCACAAGAAAATCTTATTAATGCTGAATGGAAATTCTTTAGAGATAAAGAAGGGAATATACTAGAGTTATTCCCAAATATTAATAAAGCTTTATTTCCCCACTGTATTAATTATAATTGGAAAGGTATTTGTACATCAACTGACAAGTGGATACCAAAGAATATAACTACACAAGTTTTAGGAAATGATTTTAGATTTAAAATTGAATCTGTTTTGCATGTTCCACAAAAAACTAAAGGTATTACACCTTATATTAAAGATGGTAAATTGTACGGTCTATTAACTAAAGCAATTCCTGGTGGATGGAGGGTATACAATTGTTTATGGCAGGATTAATTAGTCTAGTGATTCTTCTTATTCTATTTTCACCTTGGAGTAAATTATGAAACAATTTTTATTTAACTTTTTCTTTAGAAATCCTGTAACAGCTTTGTTTTGGTTAGCTGTTGTTGTAACATTATTTTATAATCCTGCTGGTTTTATGATAATTGTTTTACTACCAGCCATGATTGTTGCAGATTATGTACAAGATTTACATAAAAAACAACAATTTCTTATTGAAATGATGGCTTCATCATTAGGTTATCTAGTGAAGGTGCAACTTGAAAAAGATCCAGGGTCATTACAACGTCTCGCTGATGGAACGGCGGTTACAGAAAAAGCAAGGGAAGTATTTCAAGAAAAGAGTGAAGCAGGAGAAAGCAGCACAGAAGAAACTTGATTCTATTTTAGAAGAACTTAACCCTATGTCTAAAGAAGAATCCTATATATGGATTTCTTCTGCATGTTTTAGTACATATAAACCTTATTATTGGAGATAATCAAATGTCCCATGACGTATTCGCCCCCTTTAATATTCAAGAAACCATCAAAGAAATTATTACTGAATATGAAATGAAACAACATTATCCTGGGGAATCTGTTGGTACCCTTTATCTAGTATCTGATCCTGGTATGGGTAAGACTGCAGCAGTTCATCAGGCAGCTAAGGAACTGTCTAAAAAGTATAATGAACCTGTTCCTGTTATTGTTTTCATTGCTAGTCAGGCTGATCCTACTGATGCCCGTGGTCTTCCTTTCAAGTTTGAAGACAAGGAAGGAAATGTAACTACTCGCTATCTCCCTCCTCATGAGATTGCTAACCTTATTCGAGAAAATGAACGTGGAATTGTTTTCTGTGATGAAGTGGCTGATGCTGCTCCTCTCATGAAAGCATCTATGTCTCAGTGGATGTCGGAACATAAGATTGGTGATATTGAACTTCCCATTGGTTGGACCATCATTGGTGCTGGTAACTTTTCTGGCAGTGGTGCTAGTGCTGGTGGATTCCCTACTCAGTTTTGGAACCGTCTTCATGTAATGGAAGTCAAGAACCCCTTTGATACTGGTGATGGTCAAGGTTGGCTACATAACTATGCTATTCCTCACAATATTAGTCCTTATGTATTGAAGTTTCTAGAATCTGAACCTGATTTTCTTCACAAATATGATCCTGCAAAATTGAAGAAAGAGAAGATTGGTGCTTTTCCTTCACATCGTGCTTGGACTTATGTATCTAACTATCTTCAATCTCCTCATGATAAAAAGCAAGAGCTTCGTCGAGTTGCTGGAATGGTGGGACAAGAAGCAGCTTTAAAGATGAAGGTCTTTCTTGAAACTGCTGATCTTTGGGAAGGTCTTGATCCTGATGATTGTATCAAACGTCCTAAGCAAGCAGCTATCCCTAAGCCTCATCAGATGGGTATTGTATATATGCTATGTGCTGCTCTTGTTTCTCGTGCTACCCCTGAAACTCTTCCTAATTTAATCGAGTATGTTATTCGTCTTCCTGGTGAACAGCAATGGATGATTATGTCTGGTGTAAGTAAGAAGGATGGTAAACTTATTACCAAAGATTTTAAGAAGTGGGCGCTTAATCATGGTGCTGATATTGCTGGATTGTCTGGCCTATGAAAATTCCATTAAGTAAAATAAGAAAGTTTAAAAAATATTATGATCTTATTTTAAAAACAGAAAATTGGAATGATATCTCTGTAACATTATATAATGGAGTATATTTATTAGAGCCAGGAGAATTGGGAAGTAGGTTTTATTTTCCATCTAATGATCGTGAATTAGATCATGAGATAATTCACAATAACTCATTTAAAGATGTATTAAGAAAATACATTGATGATTATAAATTTATTATTTTAAAAGAGGAATTAGATAGATGACTAAAATCTCTGATTCACATATTCGTGTTATCCTGAAGACTAAAGCTCCAGCCATAACAGCTCAAAATAAGAAGCAAGCTAGAGATTTAGAACTTGTTAGTGGTGCCGTAAACAATCAGGCTAGTGTATCTGTTAAGCGTTGGTCTAATAATCAAATCATTAAAGCTCTGAGGGCAGAATTAGCAGCTACACGCAATCATATCAATAAGGTTGCTACAGCTCCTGATTTCTGTCCTGGTGCATGGCTTGTTAATTCAAAGAAGTGGGAGGATTTATTTGATGCTGTAAATAATCATAAAGCTACATTTAATCATCTTAAATCTCAAGCTGTAAAAGAATACACTGAGAAATATGATGATATTATGGATGAAGAAGTTAATCTAAATGGTGAACTCTCTAGAGACATTAACTATCCTACCCCTGAAGAATTTAGTAATAGTTGGGATATGGATATTCTTTTAGAAGAGATTGAACCTGGGTCTTTTATTGGTAAAGTAGAAAAGGAAACAGAAGAATTTATCCTATCTGAGCTAAGACGTACACAAGAAGTGAAGGACAGGGAACTACGGTCATATATGCGGGATACATTGACTGAACTTGTCACTAAAATGGTGAGTGTTTTAGAGAATGGGGATAGGATAAATAAGCGATCTTTCAATAAAATTCATGAATTTGTAGATAATATTCATGAAAATGACGTAACTGATGATTTTAGCTTACGTCAATTCTCTGATGAAATTAAGGAAATCCTTAATACATATTCACCTGAAGAACTTCGTGAAGTACCTGGAGCAAAGGATACAATTCAACGAAGGTTTCAACAGGTTGAAAATGACATGGGTTTGATTTTCTAAGGAGTTTATTATGTCTAAATATGACCCGATTACGCAATCAAAAGCTAGGATTTTTCGTAGACATCCTGGTAAAGCTCCTTTTATTATCCCAAAATCCTTTATTAATATGAAGGGTACTTGGGTTGAAAAGCAATTTGAAGCTACTGGTAAGCCAAAAACTATGGCTACTGACCATTTTAATATTTACTATGATGAAGATTTTGTAAATAGTCTTTCCCCTCAAGAGTTAGATTTTGTTATTCTTCATGAAGGAGAACATATTGCTCTTATGCATTCTCTTCGTTTAGGGAAAAGAGATCCGTTACTATGGAATGTATCAGCAGATTTTTCTCTTAATGATGGATTGGAAACTATTTATATCCCTGGCATTATTGAATTATGGAAACGTAAAGGATATAAAAATTGGTCTGATGAAGCTCCAAAATGTCCTAAGCAAGCGCTGTTGGATAAAAAGTATACATATAAAATGGGAGCTGAGAAGATTTATAATAAGCTTTTAGACCAGCAACAGCAGCAACAAGGAGATGGACAGAGCCAAAGCGGTAATGGAAATGGTGACAATTTTGAGGATATGGTATTAGCTCCACAACAAGGACAAGGTGAATCTAACGAAGAATATGAAGAACGTATCACAAAAGCAATGGAATCAACTGCTATTGAGGCAGTAAGGGCAGCTAAGATGGCAAAGGATGCTGGGCTGCTTACCGCTGATATGGAATGGTTGATTAAAGATTTATCAGAACCAAAGGTTGATTGGAGACAACAACTTGCATTGTATATGACCCAGATTATGCAATCATATGATGATTATACATGGAAAAAACGTAATCGTCGTTATGGATCATTTGATTTTGCCTTGCCTGCATATTCTGGTGAAACACTCCCTCCTATTTATATTGGTTTTGATACTTCTGGTAGTATGAGTCTTCAAGATCAAAAAGATGGAGCTGCTGAAGTAGAAGGTATTCTTAATACATTTAATACAGAAGCAACATTTGTATATACTGATTATGGTGTAGCTGGTACTGAAACATTTACATCTGAAGACAGTCCTATTAAATTAACCCCTAAAGGTGGTGGTGGGACTAGCTTTAAACCTTTCTTTAAGTGGGTAGAAGAACAAGATAGACAGCCAGCATTTGTACTTTATTTTACTGATTTGTATGGTGGTTTCCCTGAAATAGAACCTGATTATCCAGTTTTGTGGGTAACTAAAACTAGGGGTTATAATGTTCCTTTTGGCGAAACAGTACATATTGATGAGTAACCTAAAAAGATTTATTAAAAATAATCTTAAACAAACTAAAGCAATATTTATAGAGACTATATCTAATCAACATGGTCATGCTAGATTTGCAATTATTGATCAGAATGGACAAACATTAGGCTTTGCTAGCCATAAAACAGTAAAGAGTTTTAAATATTATGTTCCACCTGATCAAGAAGATGCATATAAAGCTTGGCTTGTTATGAATGAGATGAAACTATGAATGACTTATTAGATATTCGTGATGCTATTGAAGCAGCAAAAGAAAAATACTTTAAAGATAACCCAACTACTAAAATTCAAGATAATTTTTTAAAAGAAATTAAAAAGTCAGAACAAGAAATACTTCGTAAAGTATTAGGTTTTGATCAGAATGTGTGGGGAAACCGAACATGGAAGTTAGATCATTGTAATGGGAGAGCCGGGAATTCTCCTATTGGAGATAGACTATCTCATATAGCTGAGAAAGCTGTCAAGGAATGGGAACAAACAGAATTACAATTAGTATTAACTCAAGGGATGAAAAAGTCTATGCAAAAAAGGGTTAATGATTTAATTGAGAGAAAAATTAACTCATCACTTAATAGTTATATTGAAAAAGAAATTGATTTAATGATACAAGATTCAGTTAATGGGAAAATGAAACAATTTGATGAAGTTATAAAAGAAATGATGAAATGACTAAATATGAAGAACATGTTTTAAGGAGATATGCATATGAGGATATTACTCTACCTCAAATAACAGGTTTCCCTAAAGCATTTATGTTTGGAAGGTATTTTAAAGCAATGACAAAATATTATAGAGAAGTAAAAATGAAAGGAAAACAACGAAGCTTTGATTTACTCCTATCATATATTGTTATTGAAGAGTTAAGTAAATGAATAAATACATTACTAAGGCTGTCCAATTAGCAGTAGAACAAGCAGAGTGTTCTCCCCATTCACATAAGCATTGTGCTGTTACATTGGATAGACGTGGTAATGTATTAAATGTAGGGTACAATAATAAAGGGAGCAGTTGGATACAAAGGATGTATGCTAAGAAAGTAGGAAAGCCAGATAAAACGTATACTCATGCTGAAGTAGATGCCCTAAGAAAATCTCAAGCCCCTTATTACCTCGTGGTTGTTAGAATAAATAGTAGAAATAAACTCATGAATTCTGCTCCATGTGAAATTTGTAGGGAACTTATTAAGGATAGTGGTGTCAAAGAGGTATATCATTCCATTGATAATGGGGTTATAAAATGGGATCATTAAAACAAAATATTTATATTTATTGTAATTCTGTTAATGGGGGTAAATTAGAAGATAAATCTTATTATTTTTTAAAAAAATATAATAAAAATTGGGATATAATAAATAATGTTTGGGGTGATATAGATTTGATAGCCAGTGAACAATATTTACCTGATTTCCAATTTCAAGTATATGTATTAAAAATACCAGAAACTTTATACAAAAAATATAAAGAATCTTTAGAATTAGAAGATATAGTGAGGCTGGAACATGAAGGTATTAGTTGGTGACTTTGAAGCTAATGGTTTATTAGATGATGTAACTAAAATTTGGTGTGGGGTTTTTAGAGAATTAAATACAAATAACTATTGGCTTTTTGATGCAGCTAATGGGGCAGGGATAGAGTTGGAAGATTTTGTTAGATACAAGGATGTCGGCTTACCAATTGAAGTATCAAAATTAATTGAACAGTTTGATTATATAATTATCCATAATGGTGTAGGTTATGATAACCCTATGCTATCAATAACCATTGATTATACTATTCCAGATGAAAAGTTAATTGATAGTTTTATCTGGAGTAAAATGTTATATCCTGATATTAAATCACCATCTAGTATGCCAAAGAGAGTTAAACCTCACTCATTAGAAGCTTACGGCGAGAGATTAGGTATTAAGAAACTTCCAGATTTAGATTGGAAGAGATACTCTTCTGGAATGATTGCTCGATGTAAAACAGATGTTGATATTAATCATGATATGTTTCTTAAATATATTTATCCAGAGATAAAAGATGAAATACCTGATCCACTCCATGAGATAAATTATGAATAACTCTGCTAAATTAAATATAGAAGATATATTATATATGTACTGGTTAACTGATTTTGAAGAGTATTCTTTTAATTACTTTGCTCAATGGAGTGATTTATTAGATGAAATATTCCCTGAAGAATTATGTATGAAATTTGAAAGACTTTGTACAAAATACTGGGAGGAAAAAAATACTTTTGAGGGTATTATGGATGAATTCTTAGATGGATTAGATTTAGAATTTTACATTAGGTTAATAAATGAAACTTACATGGTTGAATGCATACAAGATAGAACATGAAGTAGCTAAAATAATTACACAACAAGAGATTGATGGAATATATTTTGATTTACAGCAAGCATATCGACATGTAAATTTCCTTAGGGAAGAACAAGCAAGATTATATAATGAGATTAGACCACATCTACATGTTAAAGTTTCTCCTGGTTTAGAACCAAAACAAATATTTAAAAAGGATGGGGAACTAACTAAAGGGATATGTGATTATTTTAACATTAATCCTAATTCTAATTTAATCGGAGGGCCATTCCAGAAAGTAGTATTTGAAGAACCAAATATTAATTCCACTGTACAATTAAAAGAACAATTAGATAAATTAGGATGGGAACCTGATACATATAATTTTAAATTTGAAAATGGTAAGAAAATACAAACATCACCTAAACTCACAGAATCTAGCTATTCTTCATTAAATGTTGGTATTGGTCCTCTACTAAGGCAATACCTTATCTACTCTAAGAGAGAGTCAGCTATTAATGGTTTAATAGCACAAGTGAGGTATGATGGGACAATTTCAGCAGGTGCAGATAGTGTAGGTACTCCAACAGCTAGAATGAGGCATAGGGGAGTAGTTAATCTTCCCTCAGTTGGTGCAGTATTTGGAGAAGAAGTTAGAAGCTTATTTATCCCAAGACCATGGGATAGAGTGCTTGTAGGATATGATGCTGCTGGTTTAGAGGCTAGAGTTATGGGACATTGGTTAAATGACCCTGAACTAATTGATTTATTAATTAACCCAGAGAAAGATTTTCATACATTTGTTTGGGAGATTGTAGGAGAAGATTTTATATCATCAAGGAAAATAGCTAAGAATGTAGAATATGCTTTTATTTATGGAGCTATGGATAAGAAGCTAGGGGAAACAGCAGACAGGGGGAGTAGGGATAGTAAGGCAGGAAAAGAAATTAGAAAACGTATTTCTCAAGGAATCCCTGCTCTTGGTGAACTAGTAGATAAGGTGCAAGCAGCAGCTTCTAGAGGATGGTTAGTTGGTATTGATGGAAGGAAACTCTATGTGAGAAAACCTCACGCAGCTCTTAATCTCTTATTCCAATCTACTGGAGCATTGATCATGAAGAAGGCTATGCTCCTCACACACAATGACTACGGTCATCATTATGTCGAGAATAGAGAGGCTATTAAGGTATTAGATATGCACGATGAAGCACTTTATGATTGTAATTCACAAATTGGGGAACTTTTTGGGAAACTTGGTGTCCAAGGGATAATAGATGCTGGAAAACACTATAATTTAAATTGTCCTTTAGATGGAGAATATAAAGTAGGTAAGAATTATGCTGAGGTACATTAATGAACATTTTTGTTAAAGGTCTTCATGAAAATATTAATCGTAATGATATAGAATATGCTGATGTAATTATTTCTGTTCATGAAAAAGGATATGAAATTATTAAAAATAGTTTTAATGGGGTGACTACAAAGCTTGGGCACTTAGAAAACTGGAATACACCATTACCAAAAGAAATGTTAAATGGAATGAATGTAGAAGATATTATTAACTGGGAAAAAATTAAAGAGGCTTATAATGAATGATGAATTAGAAGACTTAGATAGAGAGCTTGAGTGTTATTTAGCAGAGATAGATGAGATTATGGTCCATAAGCTTTGTTCAGAAGATGAAGCTGTAGAAATTTATTTTAAACGGAGAGAAGAAAATGAAACAAACTAGAAAAGGGTTTTTTGAAACTAATTCATCATCAACTCATTCTATTTCATTAGGTGGAGATGATTTAGAAAGTATTATTCATATGTTACGTCCTCAATTTCCTGGTATTCAAGAAGGTGATACAGAATATACAATTAATTTAGCTGGTTATGTATTTGGTTGGGAAATTGAGACATATAATGATGCAGAAATTAAATTAGCATATGCTCTCCTAGATTATGCACCAGACTATCAAATTGTTCAGGATGTTTTTAAAGAAATTACTGGTGTTGAATTAGTTGTAAAGATGAGCGAATATGACAACAATGGTTATACTGGATATATTGATCATCAATCGAGAGGCACAGCAACAGAATTAAGTCGAGAAGAACTTATTAATTTTATTTTTAATCCTCATTCAGAATTACATACAGACAATGACAATCATCAATGAATATAAAAATGGCCCTGTTAGTGTAAAACTATACGCCGATGGGACTAAAGAAAGATATACTGATTTAAATTCATGGAAAGATGCTAATAATCAATTAGAATTCCCTGAATCAATGGATTTAAAAATCACTAACTATTGTGATCTAGCTTGTCAGTTCTGTCATGAGGATAGTACAAGAAATGGTAAACATGCAGAGCCTTCTGTTATTATGGACAGGTTATTAGGTTTACCTAAAGGAGTTGAATTAGCTATCGGTGGTGGTAATCCTTTAGACCATCCTATGATATCCACTCTATTAAAATCATTCCAATTTAGGGGATGGATATCAAATATTACTGTCAATGCTAAACATTTTAAACAAGCTTATTATAACATTCGTATTACTGAGCTAATTAATGAAGGATTAATTAAAGGACTGGGTATTTCATATAGAGATGTAACAGATTTAAAAGAAATTAATAGTTTTAATTATGATAATAAAGTTGTTCATTGTATTGTTGGAGTCCATTCATATGAAGAAATAGCTGAAGTAGCTAAAAATAATAAAGTATTATTGCTAGGTTATAAGAGAATTCGTAGAGGTGAGAAATATTATAATTCTCTTATTGATAATAATCTTGAAAAGCTCCAAGCTAATCTGGTAACACTATTATTAAGAGGTGATATTAGTTTTGATAATTTAGCTATCAAGCAGCTTCAACTAGAACGCTTATTGACAGAAGAAGCGTGGAGCACTTACTTTATGGGGGATGATGGTGACGTAACAATTTATTATGATGCAGTAGAAGATGAATTTGCACCAAGTTCAATTAGTGATAGGAGGGAGAAGAGTTCAACAGCAATTAAATACTTTCAGCAACTAAAAAAGTAATTTACTATTCTTAATTTGGAGAAACACTTAATGCTAAACATTACAAATAACAATCGTTCTGCAAAACCAAAGCGTTCTAAGGAAGAGGTAATGGCTAGCCAGCCTAAGTTCCCTGCAAAGCCCGTAGTTGGTAGAATTGTTAGAGTTGTAGACTATGGAATGCAGCCTATGCAGGACTGGCAGACCAAAGAAGCTAAGGAACCTGAACATCGTCTTGGAATCACTGTAGAATTCCCTAAGGTTCGTAATGAGGATGATCGTCCTGCATGGATTACTAAGGAGATGTCTGTTAAGTCTTCTGAAAATGCAGCTCTTACTAAATTCCTTCTAGAAGTAGCCCCTGAAAAGGTTGATCTACAAGAAGGTCATGGCAAGTATGAGGGTATGCGGTTTGTTAATATTGATCCTTCCTTTTCTTGGAATGATGATGTAATTAACACCCCTGTTCTTTGTAATACTGGAATCACTAGTGGAGGCTATAATAAGATTGTTTCTATTTCTGGGGTACCAGAGGGTATGGAGGTTGGTGAACTAGAAAATGATCCTCTAGTTTATGAACTTGATCCTGAAAACCCTGATGGTGAAAATTGGCCTCGATTAAATCAATTTGAAAAGACTCGTATTATGAATGGAGTTGATGATACTGAGGTTTGGAAGAATTTAGATGTAACTACTACTGAAGATGTACCCTTCTAAATAACCCTCTAGCACAAGGATGTGTTTTTTTCTTTTTGGAGAATATCATGAAACTAAAATATAATGCCTACGAAGAAGCTGATCGACTGATTAATAAGAAAGACTATCAAATCAATAATCTGAAAATCCGTGAAATTACTAGTGTTCCACCATACACCTTTGCTAAATTAACTGGTAATGGTAAGGTTGCTAGTGCCTTTAGTAAATGCCGACCTAATGATAAGTTTGATCAAACTATTGGTCAAAGTATTGCCATTAGCCGTGCGCTATCCAAATTGACATAAAATCTATTCGCTCCACAAGGATGTGGATTTTTATGGTGATATATGAAAGACCCTAAGATTAATCCAGACAAAGCTAAATATATTTATTATATATATGATACAGAAGGGGAGCGTTATTTAACTAGATATATGGGACGTACAAATAAACATAAAGTTTTTTATAGAGCATGTGATGCTAAAATATATTGGTCATTGGCTTATGGTGCTAATTATGACATCCATAGTAAACATCATTCTTTAACTAAAGAAGCTGCTACATTATTTGAACTTGAGTCTTATATCCCAACTAGATATTATTATAAACAGTCTAGAGGAATAAGGTTTGATGACCAAACTAGGTATGTATTACATAGATTTAAATTAGGAGAAAAAGAGATTGTGAAAAAATAGTAAAGAGGTTCCACCGAAAAGAAAAGGGAATTAATAGGCAAAAGTTTGATTGGAAAGCAAGATTGAATCAACAATATAGGAGAATTTTTAATGGTCAAAAATCTCACCAGATCTGTAAAATCTAAACCTAGACAGCGACAATCAAAGACGCTAGCATTAATAGATGGGGATGAATGACTGAGATATTATACAAAGTTGGGTTTGGTGC
>Ga0099850_1000008_pt1 | contig 69075 bp, 104 predicted proteins | sample CB_VirMetaG_5_FD_79182 | JGI IMG/M metagenome (GOLD analysis project Ga0099850, IMG submission 79182) | Freshwater to marine saline gradient viral communities from Chesapeake Bay - CB_1508_1D Viral MetaG | ecosystem: Environmental > Aquatic > Marine > Coastal | place: USA: Chesapeake Bay... | reverse complement strand
TCAAGATTGAAGACGACGGTGAAGGCCTTGCTATCGATGATATCGGAAAGGCTCTCGCTCCTGGTGCAAAGAAAGGTAATGGTATCAACGAGCACGGTGTCGGAATGAAGGCGGCTATCGACCACTTCGGCAAGTTAGATGAAATGCATTCATGCACGGGTAGTGAAGAATGGTATATTTACGAATTGAATCCTGACGAAAACGACCTATCCGTGGAAATCGATGAGGTTCCCGTAGTTAGTCAGCCTGGTATGCTTCTCACTATTGAATGTGGTCAAGAAGGAAAAGCAGTTTACCACATCAACCATGCTAGCAGCCGACCAAAGATTGATTCTTACAAATGGGGGTATCGCTATGCAGATATCCTATCTAAGCCGAATAAGACTCTTACTATGGTAATCGAAGATGAGTCTGGAAAGGTGGAGAAGAAAAAGATTGAAGTCGAGCCGTGGATGGTCGAACACGAATCCGAGTTTGTCAACAAAGTCCCCTTGAAGGGTGTTGTTCATGATTGGGAGGCTACGCTAACTATCAGCAAACTACAGGAAACCCATAACCAATATGACCCCGTTAAGGCTTCGACCGGTGCAGGTGGTATCGATATCGTTATGCATGGACGGTGCGTAGTCAGCCGGTCTAAGGCCCCGCTAAAAGGCATTTTGAAGGCAAATGGTGACCCGCTTGATTTTACCCACCCGTCATACAACCGCCTTTACGGTCGCTTGATTGTCGAGCGCGGTATCAAGACGACCCCAAAGAAGGATAACATCCAGGAGAATGACCCTGCTTTCGTTGAATTGGTAGGATTGCTAGCCCAAGTTTGGGAGGACCGCGATCTTAGTAGCCACTTCAAGAAAGAAGATGTTCCTGACGTTACCGAAGCCCATATCGAAGCCAACCTAATGAAACTTCTCGATGAAGACGGCTTTACGAAGATTGAGCATCAGCAAAAAACGAAGTATGGGTTCCGCACCGACGTCCAAGCAGAAAAGGGCGGAGAGCGCTTCGTATGGGAGGTCAAGAAGGATAAGGCGGTATGTAACGACCTTCTCCAATTGGTCAATTACATGCAAATCGGTGGCTTTACCAAAGGACACCTCGTAGCAGATGGATTCCACGGTGACGTCCAGGAATACGCTGAAAAATGTTGGCCCGACTACGAAATTGAATTTTGGGACCTTTCGTCAGTAAAGTATGGTGGTATGAAAAAATGAACATCTTCGTTACGAGCGAGAACCCCGTAGTGGCCGCACGAAATCAATGCGATAAGCACGTCGTCAAGATGGTGCTTGAGTCAGCGCAGATGCTATGCGCTGCGTTTGAGCCTGGTGTTGCACCCTATCGTCGTGCCCACTACAACCATCCTTGCACTATTTGGGCACGGGAAAGTGCGGAGAATTACCTATGGCTCGTTGAGCATGGTCTTGCACTTGCCGAGGAATACACCCGACGCTATGGGAAGCAACATAAGTCCCAGGCGGTGATCGAATGGTGTCTTGATAACATGAATGAAATCGAGTTTCCAACCGAAGGTTTCACGCAATTCGCGGTGGCTATTGCCGATACCGCCGTGTGTCGCCAGATGATTTCGGACTTCGATTCTATGTCCACGACGGAAAAATACCGTGCGTATTATCACTACGATAAGCGTCCTTTTGCGGAGTGGAAGTTTAGCGCAAAGCCGGTGTGGTGGTAACATGAAGTGGCTACGAAATACACAATTCGCGGAAGCGATGGATAAATTGGCTTATGTGATAGAGGAACGCGTTGGTGGAAAGCGCATCGTTGTCGTGGATTTGTTCTGCGGCGGCGGTGGCTTCTCGACGGGCGCGGTTCAAGCAGGTGCGGTTATCGCCCTAGCAATTGACCTATGGGAGCCAGCGGCGATGGTTCACCATGCGAACCATCCCCACGTCCCTTTCCGCCAGCACGCGCTCGGTGATATTGAAGTGGACTTGGCTTTGATTCGTGAGCATGTGCAACCATACCTGGACATGGGATATCATTTCCATCTTCACGGTAGCCCTCCATGTCAGGCTATCTCCAATGCCTCTAGAAGAGATCCTAGAGAGGGTATGCCTATGGTATTACATTATCTAGACCTAGTAAGAGAATTGAATCCCGATTCATGGAGCATGGAAAATGTTCCGCCTATGAAAAGCCTGCTTCCTGAAGGTATTCCTTCGATTATTATCGACTCGGCTGATTTGGGCGTCCCGCAAAAGCGCCGTCGATGCTTCGCAGGCGAAGGGTGGGAAATCACCAAGACGCACGACAATAAATCGCTAAAGAAGCCACGACGTCCCGATTTGCCTGGTTATGTTTCCGTTCTTGACGCGCTTCCTCATCTTCAAAACGAGTTTGACGAGATCCTTCGTGAACGCGCCATCGCGGAAACGCCTGTGGCTGGTGTGCCCTCGGAGTTATGGACTCGCGCGATTCATGGATTTGAAAACGTGATTTCACTAGTCATGGATTCGGGTCGTTCAAGCGCACCAACATGCGGCGTTAATCCTGAAACGGGGGAGCGTCGTGGAGGCTCAGGACCGCTATTCCGCGCCCTTGATGAGCCAGCCTATACGATTATGTCCACGAGTCGCAACATCGGTTTCATGGTGAACAACGCCTCCGTATCGGGGTCTAATTCATCCCGTGCGCGCTCCGCCGATGCGGACGTTAATGGTCCTTCACAGACGGTTACAGGGCGCTCACTTACACTACGCACGAACGCCGTTGACGGTGTTAACTACGAGAAGATTCGTAGTTTGACGATTGAAGAAATGGCTACGTTGCAAAATTTCCCTGAAGGATACGACTTTGACGTCCTTGAAAACAAATCCGATAAGCACCTAGTTATTGGAAACGCAGTTTGTCCAGCGGTCGGTAAGGCCGTTATTGACGGAATTATTTTGGAGGAAGAAAAATGAAGCGACATATATTGAACCCCTTTGGCGACGATACGCACTACGACCCATATTATGCGGGCGCTGCGCGTGCAACTATCGAGGTGAATAACTTCACTTGTGGTCGTTGTATGCGTGCGATTAACTCCGCATGGGAGGATTTTATCCTAACATCGGAGAACAACGTGATTACCGTTGTCCACATGAAGTGCCCGATTAAAATCGACGAAGCGATCAAAGAAGATATGGAAGATCCATTCTTTTGCGGGGTGGATAAGTGACCGAATATACGGTTTTATTCAGCCCGTCCAAGAGAAAGGGCGCGCAGGAATTGACCAAGTTTGCGGCTATTGACGTCATATATGATTGTCCAAAATGCAATTCGGCCCGAGTGTTTACCTGGTTGTTTCCCGAAGTCGGAGTTACGTTTCGCGACAATTGTTGTGGCGAAGAAATCGTTTTAGAACCAACGGAGGAAGAATGATGTTTCGAAATAAAGACCTCCAAGAAAACAACCGTAAGATGGAACATATCGCCATCATGGCGTTCCGTGATAAGTCATTTCCGGGCGTTCACTACCGCACTTTTGATTCGAAAGAAGAGCAATTGCTTGGCGATGCTATCTTCGACGAGCGTGCATATGTGGAGGTAAAGCACCGTGATGTAGCGGCACTCAATGACTTCCTAACCGGCAAGGCAGGGATCAACTGTTACTTCAGCAAGAAGTGGAAGAAACTATCCCAAGATGAACAAAACGAGTTTTATTTCATTAATGCATTTCCAGAAGTGGGTAAAGCCCTCGTATTTACATTCTCGAAAGAGCATATCGAAAACGCCAAGCGAAATAAGACGAAGGCATACCTTACGGCGCACCCAGGGACATTTGTCGACCATATGCTCATCGAAGATATCCCGTATACAGCAACTCACTTAGAAAAGTGGGAGGCTACGCGGAAAATCGTCGCTAGCGGCGGTTCCATTTATGACGAAGATGACAAACTCGACTTTGTAATCGAAGCGATGAAGAAGAAGTGTGAGCAGTTGAAGGAAGAAATTCAAATCCTAAGCGATAACATCATCGTATTAGAACGCGCGAAGGAGGTGCTGGACAATGCCGAAAACTTGTGAATGTGGTTGCACCGAATTCAATTTGACTCGTAATGACCCTACCAAACCGATTTACATCGCAAAGTGCATCAATTGTGGAAAGGAGGCGATCTTTTGAGGGCGGTAACATACGGACGTATTTCGACCGATATGCAAAGTGAAACTTCTATTCAGGAGCAAACGCGCCGATGTAAGCAATACATCGAAATGAAAGGATGGGAGTTTGTCGATTCCTTCGAGGACGTCGGCACGGGTATGAATATGGAGCGTGAAGGCTTCCAAGAATTGATGGAGCGTATGGACGAATGGGACGTTGTTGTAGCATTCAAACTCGACCGTTTCCACCGTTCGTCTGCGAACGCCCAGGCTTGGGCTAGTGACCTCAATAACGTCGGTAAAAACTTCGTTGCATTGGATATTGACGTCGATACGACGTCGGCTATGGGCATGGCGGTATTCCGTATCATTACTGCACTCAACCAAATGGAGGTTGAAGTAACGAAGGAACGAACCGTCATGGGAATCGTAGCGAAGCAAAATAGCGGTAAGTGGGTAGGTAAGCCACCTTATGGTTACAATTCTGCTTTTGCTAACACCGGTGATGATAACGAAAAGGGTAACCTCGTAATCAATCCCGAAGAAGCGGACATTGTTCGCGTCATTTTTGACCAGGAGGAAAAGCAGCAAACGCCGTCGGAGATTGCTAACTTCCTCATTGAAAACGGGATTCGCACCCGTAGTGGTAGCCTAAAGTGGGCTTCGTCCACGATTAAAGGCATCATTGAAAACCGTGACTTTTACGAAGGCACGTTTTACAATACCGACAACCAAAAACAGAAGTATGAATGGGAGGCAATTCTATGAAGAAAAGTTACGCAAAACGACTAACGAATTTTATTTGCAAAGAAATGAAGGGCCGTGAATTCATGGCTCAAGATGCTGTAGCGGCGATAAACTCCCGCTATAGAATCCCTGTGTCCGTGGGCACGGTTGCATATGCATTGAAGAAAGATCCTCGTATCGAGCGCAAAGACGGTCATCGAGGTTACTACTACACCGTATTGGAGGAAGAACAATGAAGTCTGCTTTTGACCGCGTCCCCGTAACCCTATTCTGGATTTTTGTTGGCTACTTGGTGGTAGTCAATAGCGAGTATGCTTCATCGGCTTATGAGCCTCGTTGGGTTGAGCATCTAACTTTGAACACCCTTCGTTTAGGATATGCTATCGTAGCCTTCGCCATCTTTGAGTTTATTTTCTATGGACTCCGAGATCGACGAAACCAGAAAAACTATCTGCGAGGTGATGAAGAATGAATCAAATGATTGTCCTAGTGGACTACATGGATGAGGAAGGATATGTGAAGGGCGTAATTGCCGACATGGGGTCGGACTTGATGTTCATCGCGGAGCAAGTGCGTATGCTAGAGCAGATGTATAAGAACCAAGGACAAACCTTCCTTGGCTCGTTTGTCCTCGCCGTTGAGCGAGAGCGACCCACGACACCTTACATTCCCAACAATGCATTCAAGATTACATATGGAGAGGATATGTCGACTAACCATCCGCAATTGGGCAAGATATGGACCACGCTCGTTGCACGAATTGAGCCAGGTGATCTTAATGGAGAAGAAGAGTAAGTTTCACGACAAACTCTTCGTTCTTGGTGGCGACGATACCGAAATGCGATACATCGCGGATATCCTTCGTGCTGAAGGAGTCGGGTTTGTTTACGCGGAACACAACGGAGAGCGCGCCCGTCGCGGGGATGCATATGCAATTGACTTCCCAACACTTTCTAGAAAGCAAGTTTGGGTTGAATGCCGACCGAAGGATTGGGGTTCGGCTGAAATGCAATCAATGGGATATCACCTGGTCGATCACCACAACGAAGGCGACCCAGGCTATAACAAAACCAAAAACGAGTTTTGGGAAGCCTCTTCCATCGGCCAAGTGTGCGCTATGTTGAACGTCGAACCCGAATCGAGGTGGAAATTCGTAGCCGCCGCTGACCATTGTTTGCAGGCGGCATATTCGTCCGGTTGTCCTGGAATCAATCGCGAGGATATGCTAGAATTCCGTTTAGGACATTACCGTGAAGGCATGGAAGTCGCACGTCCTGTGTTCCAGGGCGTCTGCGATAAACTTCGTAGTCTTCCTAAAACGAGTTTCCTAGGGCACGATATCCTATTCTTGAACGATCGCAAAGTCCTCGACCGGAGAAAGGAGTCGTTTTTCGTGACGGATGCTACGTCGTATACGAATACGCCGTTCATTTCGGTGCGTAAGCGGGCTGGTCGCGATTACTACAAAGTGTTCGCAGGCACGGTCCCTGCTGACTTCATTCGGAAATTCTTAGATGGCGGCGCGGAGGAATTGGGCGAAGTCATTGAAGTGTTTGGAGATCCACGGCGTAACTTCACAGGTGCAAAACTCGCGTCGTTGAAACCCGAATATGAATACCTGCTAGGGGTATCGTCAGATGATTGAGCGCGTGTATAACTTGCCGATATCACAATCGGAAAGAACGCTAATTGTATGCCCTATCCCTAGAGAGTATTCCACTAGTGGACCTATTAGAGAATTTAGAAAATTGTTCCCCATCGATTACATGCTGATGGCGAAAGGAATGAAGCCGCGCACGAAGGATTCGGGTAACGACCCGAACATCATTCACGAGTTAGGCAGTTATTTCCTTACTGACTTCGGAGAGCAGAAGATATGCTGGATTTGCATCCACTCCGCCGACCATAACAAATACAACATGGACGTCATCGAGGATATCATCAAGGCGATGGCTGAGGATGGTTTGCATCATGAATTCGACATGGCTTTTCCCCTTCTTGGGGCATACGAAGTTGATGGTGTGGACGACTACGATGTTGGTCTTTTGATAGAACATTTCTTCGGTGACACTAACCAAATGATCGACATTCATGTGGATTACTGATCATATCCGCCGCAAACTTAAATATTGGAATCTATAAATCATTATGCGTGGAGAACGCTATCATAGAGTCCAGCGTCACCGACGAATTGCGTAAACTAAACGAAATCGCTCTTCGCATGATTAATGGCGAGTCCATGAAAGTCATTGAATTCACTACGATTACCGAAGGTAAGGATAGCGCGGACGTCGCAACCTTATTGGTTGACGATGAAATCGTATACTTCGTGAGCAATACGTCGGAGGACGAAGGCATCGATGACTTCATCGAATTGCGATCTTCGAAGTTTATGGAAATGTCCATTTCCTTACCACGTCCGATGTTTACTCGCTTCAAGCCTGTTAAGGAAGTGTGAACCTTGCTCGAATACGACGAAGATGAAGGAATCATCTGGATTACACCTATGCTTGCATCTGAAGTAATCAAGACCAAAGAAAAGATCGATGATGTAATCTGCACAATTGACGATTGTGATTGTCATGAGTGCGGAATTCGTCGTGGATGGGTCGGTATTGATCGAAATATTATGCTTAAGATTCCGCTTCCTGGAAAACAATCGGTTGTCCAACGTCTTACGATTGAAGAGGCTAGATTACTTGGCTGCGCTTTGGTATCCTATGCTGAAAATCTAAAAAATATCATGGAGGAAGAAGATGACGGGCACTCGCCACTTAGCGGCCAGGAATGAATTCGTCCGAAGTCGTGATGACGAACAGGAGTATTCAGCATACCAAATGCTGAACCCTATTTTGCATGAGGTTCGCCAAAGTGCATGTGAAAAGAAGTTTGAATTGTTCAAACGCGATCGACCAAAGGCGGCGGCGTTTTTGGAAGCGGTGTTTACCGATAACGCCGCAGAAGTCGCACTTTATTTCCCACCCGATATTAGCGAATTACGTTGTGGGCAAATGCTTGCGGCCCTCAACCCAGGCAACGAAAGTAGCGATTCTCGCGCCCAAAACGCGCTAGATTCCCACATCGATGACCTTTAAGTATCGGATGAATAGTCTAGATTTCATGGCGAAGTATTACTCGTATGAGGGTAAGCGCGTTGGTTGGGTAAAGAAAACCCTTGACGACGTTGTGCTAATCGAAGAAGCATGGACGAACGAAGTTAACCAGCACATGGCGAAGCATGGCTACGATGACCTACTATTGGTTATCGCTAAGATTCTCGACCAAGCAGGCCATCCTCCTATCTCCCGCGCCCAGGCATGGGTAATTCTCCACGACCTCACCAACAAGGGTGTCCCGGATGCCCTCCGTGACGCCGCCGCTGACGAGAAGATTGGCCTTGGTAAACTCACCTCAAGCATCAAGAAAAACACCGTAGGTGCTGTCGATGCTGTCACCGCACCTGTCGGTAAGGTTGTGGGCGGTGCTACAAAGGCCGTTACAAATACCGCAGGCAAGGTCATTGGTAAAGGGGAGTCCACCGATGACGCCTCCGAGTGAGCGCGACCAGGAGATCCTCTCGTTTCTCCTTCAACACCCATTTCTAGGCGACGGCTTGACCGCCGAAGGTGCGTATAACTACCTTCTCGGTCGAACATTCTCCGACCGTCGCCAAGAGCGTTGGAAGCGATCGAGCCGCACCCTCGCTTTTTGGATGAAGAAAATGGGTTTTGATTCCGTCCGAACCGGTGATGTGAACAAATACTATTGGACGCCAGCGGCCACCGCCGAGTGACTTCACCTCCAAAATCTCTTTTTGTCCACCTCATCGTCACGATTATTAAGGTGAATCTAACCCGTAACTTGTATGCGTAGCGGAGCGGTTCCCGTAGGTATTCCCAAAATGCCTTTAGCCCAATATTTGGGTTTCATTGAGAGCCTCCGTTCGCTCAAGCGGTTTGCACTTGTGAACCAAGAAGTCCACGGCGGATTCGTCTATTTCCCCGACGTGGCGGCTATGAATCGGTTGAAGGAATTGCTTCGATACGAGAATACGGGCGAAAAGCCCTCGGAAATGACAGTAAAAGGAGGAAAACAGGTGAGCGACAAACGATTTACGGTAAATGTATACGAAAATAAGGACTTCTTGATGAGCGTTCGCGGGCCGGACGGTGCGGGGTGGTATACGTCCCGTTGTCCGGTGTGTGAACACTTCGGCGGGGACTCGGACCACAACCACTTCCGCTTCCGCGAGGATGGGCCTTTCAAGTGCTTCAAGGGGTGCGATGGGTGGAAGATCATCGAGTGGTTCAACGCGATGCTCCAAGAGCGCGAACCCGTGTTCGACCGCACTCAAGATGCCGTGCCGGATGAAATCAAGGAATTCTTCAAGGAGGAATGAGTTTGATTATTTCTAGTGGCTACGAAAATACCTCGTATGGCGCAGGCCCCACCGATGACGTCATCATTCGATGGCGTGAGTTAGAGGGCGACAAATGGGTTCGTAAGGAAGAGTTTCGTAACTTCCGACCGTATATCTTCATCGATGAAAACAACTTATTCGCAAAGCGTATGCGTATGAATCAAGTTTGGCAGGACTTACCTCCTGGTAGTTATCGCAAGGTTCCCAAGCCCCATGTTCGCACGACGATTGAAGATGCGCTCTTTGGAATCGATGTTAACTTCGTGCGTGGGGAGTTTTATTCCTCGGAAGGTGCGAAACTGACGAAGGTATACCTAGACAAGCCAAACGACATTTACCGCTTTCGCAAAAACTTCACTCCATCCTTTGAGGCCGATGTTCCTTTCGAGGACCGCTACCTTATCGACAATGTGAGCGAAGTGCCGCAATACGAAATGCGTAAACTCTTCATTGACTTGGAAGCCTTGCAGTTTTCAAACGAAGATACGCCGGAGTTATGCCTTCGACCAAAGGACCCTCGCGATTGTCAGGAGATCAACGTCATTGGTGCATACGATAGTTACACGAAGAAGATGTATCAATGGTGTATGCACCCTAACTTCGAGAACGACATTCAACAGAAGACGTTTGACGGCGAAGAAACCCTCGTCAAGTATTTCCACGATGAGGTCGATATGCTCACGGACTTCGTGGAGTTTGTGGACGCTATCGACCCCGATGTTTTGCTCGCTTGGGGTATGGGATTCTATGACCTGCCCACACTCTATAGACGGTTGGAGTCATGTGGCGTCGGCGCTCACCGCCTCGTTCCTTCTTCGATTGCAAAGGGGCGCGTGATGAAAGTCCCGACGCACAAAGGTATTCAATATCGCTGGCAAGACCAGCCCGTTCCAGGCCGTATCGTCGTGTCGCTTGACCGTCTTTACGAGCGTATCTATCGCGACTCCAAATCAACCAACCTTCCGTCTATGAAGTTAGACGTCGTGGGCCAAGCGTTGTTCGGTCGCGGTAAAACCGAGTTTCGCCCCGACTTCTATGACCCCGACTACGATCAATTCATGGAAGACTACCTGTATTACAACCACCGTGACGTTATGTTGATGGTTGAAATCGAGGCTAGCGTTGATGCTATCCAAGGGCAGCAAAACTTGCAGGCGCTAGCAAAGTGTCAGTTCAAGTCCACATTTAGCGGCTCGGCTTACGCCCGTGTTTACTTCATGCGTAAAGCGAGTTTCAAGCAAAAGACCGGATGGGGCGAAGAAGACGCGGAATGGGGACTTCAAGGTGCTATCGTTCTTGACCCCGAAAAGGAAAACTCCATCGGGTTGCATAAGAACGTCGTCATGCTCGACTTCTCCGGTCTATATCCTTCCATGATGCTTGCGTTTAACTCGTCATGGGAAACGAAGGTGCGCCCTGGTGAGGAACGCGACGACGATATCATCGGTGATGGTTGTCGCTTCCGCCGTAGCCCCGAAGGTATCCTTCCCATGTGTGTCAAGGAATTGGACGTGCTTCGTGACGAATACAAAGCGAAGCGTGGTGACGCCGCCGACAAATACGGTAAGACGTCTAAGGAATACAAAAAGTGGGACGACGCGCAGAAGACGGTGAAGCGTCTTCGTGCTACCTTCTATGGCCTCATGGCGTTCCAAGGCTATGCCTGGTCCGACATTGATATTGCCCGCACGATTACCTATGGCGGTCGTAAGTCGCTCATGACGCTCAAAGAAAAGGGCGAGGAAATGGGTTACCAAGCGATCTACGGTCACACCGATTCTATCTTCTTCAAACTAGGCGACGATAAGACGACCGAAGAGTGCGCGGCTATCGCCGTCGAGTTAGGTGAAACGCTGACTAAGATTTGTCAGGAAGAATTCCAATCCGATGCCGTCGAAGTCGAGGCCGAGGTTTTGATGGACCGCTTCTATCTTCCTCGTCGCAACCGATACGCCGGTCGTATTTCTTGGGATCCTTCGTTGCACGACCCCTTTTCTATTTCCGAAGTCGAAATTGATTCTCGTATCAAGATGCAGGGGCTTGAGGCCAAGCACGCGAACACCGCAAAGATTGGCCGTAAGGCGCAGATGGATGCTATCAAGATGATTTGGGACGAGGCAAGCCCCGAAGAAGTGCTAGCCATGCTTCGTGGTTATGTTTCCGATATTCGCAACGGCAAGGTTGCTCACGACGATATGTTCTCGCGTGCGCGCCTAGGTAAGTGGCTACCCACTCACACCGGGCATCCACTTCTCGATACCGCCGCCACGAATACGCAAGCGGACCCCGATGCAAAGGACGAAGCCGACCAATCCTATTCGGTGCTTGGTGGCGTTCACCGTGCGGCGGCGTGGTATAACGTCGTTATCTCCGATGATGTATACCCTCCTATGGATAAGGGGGATTCCTATTGGACTACCTTTGCTAAGAATGGTCCTACTTGGATTCCTACCGGTGGTTACATCGCGTTCCAGGACTACGAGCAAATCAAGGACTACGAGTTGGACATTGATACCATCATCGAGAAGAACGTGATTTCAAAACTCGATCACATTATGTATGGTATCGGGTTGGACAATGACTTGCTACGCCAAACTACCGTTCAGTTGCGTATCGAGGATTTCCTATGAGCGACACTCCTTACCAAATCGTATTCGAATGCTTTTGCGGATACGAGCATGTGAAGAAGCGCGAAAAGTCAGTTGCTTCGAGTCGGCATTACCGCATCGACCAATGTGAAATGTGTTTTCGACGTCATCAAATAAACATCGGATCTAAGGCGCTTTACTCCGGGCTGCGGATGATGTATTACCCGGAAGGAAAACGAGTTTTCACCGGAAAAGAATACGATGTTGATGAAGTCGTGCGTCGCGTAGCGACCGCTCATTACTACAACGTGAAAGTTTTAGGCAACGCTTTGGCTAATCGTATGCTCGAAAAGGCGATTGGGGATTATTGGAACGAAGTCAAAGGTCATTGGAAATTTGGTTCCCGACCCGAATGGTTCGTCCTGCCGCAATAGATTCCGCAACACCGCGTAGCGGGTCGTAGTTACCCATGACGCTACCGTGCGAGATCTGCGGCCATTGTCGTTCCAGGGAACAACCGGCAAGAATGCTTGGGTTGTCAAGTGCAGCGATTCCGTATGGGCCAAGTTTGCCCATCGTTCCTTCTTCACCCATGATATCAGCAATCGTGCGGATGTATCGGTAATCGTATTCACCGACGCCATCGGCTTCATCGTTGCCGTTCATCTGGAAGTCGATTTGGTCCACGATGGAAGCAAGCGCGGCTTCTAGTCCATATCGCTTGTAAATCCAGCCAATGTTGGTCGTGTTACATACGTCTATGTCGAAATAGTCGCCAAGCAATTCATCACAATAGTTGAGGAAGGAATCTCCACAGTAACGCACGTCAAGCCAATAGCGACCCATACCTTCGGGGTCAGTATCAGGAGTTTTGAAATAGATTTCAAACTCGGTGGTTGCAAGACCGTTGATGATGACGGAGTTAAGTGACTCTTTGATGTAAAGGTGCTTTTTCGGGTCGCCAACCGAATTTGCGTTGATGACGATGACGCCACCGTCGGTTAGCGAGTCGGTAACCATAACTGCCTGCATTTTGTCGATGAGTTTCGTAAAGCGGCTTAGCAAGATATCGGGGCTGACGCTATACAACTTCATTTTCTCCCAATCGAGCATGATAACCATCGAGTCGGATTCCAAATCGTATTCGACGAGTTTGATTACGCGGCTTGCAAACACCGTGCGGATAGAGTCGGCCACCTTGCGGGCGGTTTCTTCATCGATTCCTTCGCGGAAGCGCAAGATCGATTGTGGGTTCTTCGTATCACCGCCGGTCTTGAGCGGGCTTTCCAAGATTTCCACAAGTCGGTCGATTGAACCCTGGAAAGATGCCTTACCTGCGAAGTGGAAGGTTCGTAGGGCGGCTTGCGTAGCGGGTTCACCCATGCACGCAGCGGCAACGGCTCCGACGGCTTCCCCTGGTGGGCAAAGCGAATCCATGTAGTAAGCGACGAACTTCTTCGCCATCTTGCGGACGTTGGGCTTAGTTACTTCTCGCATTCCGAGTTTGTTGAGGACTTCTTCAACGGCCTTTGCGGAAGGCTTGACTCGTTCCTTTGACGTTAGCGCTTCCATATCGTCAATGAAAGCGTTGAGGTCGGAAGATCCGTTACATTGTTCGCAAGTGTTGACGAGGTAAACGTCGTGCTTGCACTTGAAGTCGTAAAAGAACGGCTGCAACTCAATGGTATGACCTTTGCTAGTGTGTAATCGAATGTGGAAGGGGCGTAGGCCGTCTTCTCCGACGATAGGGGAAGTTACTCTCCCTGTTCTAGTATTGATGACTCTTCTATTAGGATCTACAATATAGGATTCAATTCCCTTGATCATCTTACGCTCAAGATAACCGGACTTCGAGATGTTACCCATACCCGATTCAACGGTGGAACGACGGCCACCAATGGAGGTGATGAAATACTCATCTGGCTCCATGCCGTTCGAGTAGTTTGATTTGATGAAGCCCATGTGTTCGGGACGGTCGGAATTACGGGGGTATGTGGGCAACACGCGGTCCGGGTTGATTCCGTTACGCACACGACGGCCACCGACCATCACAAGGCCGTAGGAAGCGCCCATTTGCTGCACGTTGGAGTCTTTACCGCGAGCCTTGCTGCGGACGGAAATCTGCATGGCGTTACCGGAGCCTTGGAAGTCTTGCACCGGTCGCAGAATCGCCTTTTCGAATTCCGAAGTGTAACCGTGGATCACTTCCTCCATGAACCCGATAGGGTCTTGGTCGGCGTAAACGAGTTTATCGTGGTCAGTAGCGAATTGTGCAAGGGTTCCTTCGTTGTATGCGGCCTGGACCTTCTCGACTTGATTGCACACTTCATCATACATTTGCTCCACGCGCGCTCTCGCTTGCGGGCCACCTTGCACGTCAGCGACACCCATCGTGAAACCTACCGCGCGGTGACCCGATAGCCCAAGTCGTGTAGCCATCTCGACGAATTCAACAAGTTTCGCTTCACCCTTCTCGTAACCTTCGTGATAGAAGAACGAGGGTGCTATAGAACCGCCACCTGCGCCAAGGGCGTTCTTTTCGAGTGTGCCCTGAATGAGTTTACCATTTTCGATAATGATGGTTTCTTTGCCATCAATGATGTTACCTTCGTCATCGACATTCGGAGTGTTTCCTCTAAAGTTCGCGGAAACGTATTCACAATCTAGAACCGTGAAAAGGTGGCTAAACAAAGCACGACCAGAAAAGCAAGTCGTTCCGTCGGGGGCGGTAACGTCACTATCCGGTAGTGTAGTAATCCATCGGTTCTTTCCGGTTGTTCGGTCTTGCGAATAAGTGCGGCTGTAAATCTCCAGCGCAACATTTCGCGAAACATACGGAATACCCTCCTGCGTGAAACCTAGTCCGGTTAACGAGTTCCACTCACCCTTTCTTCTTTTATCGGTATGGCTTAGAAGATAGATACCCGACACTTGATCTTGGTCGTTAGCAATTGCTAACTTACCGTATCGGGCGTGAATCATATTCTTGGTAAGCGCCATGCGCGATTTTGCTTCCGTGATCGCGTCAATCTTTTGGACAAAGTGAATCTTCATCGCGTCGCCGTCGAAGTCGGCGTTGAATGGGTCGCAAATCGTCGCATTGAAACTCAAATTCTTTTGATTCAACGGAACTGCACGCAAAGCCATGATGCTTTGACGGTGTAGCGAAGGGGCGCGGTTGAACAAGCCAATGTCGTTACGAATAATGTGACGCTTGACTACGCTACCAACTTCTAGGCCTTTTGCTACGCGCGTGCGGGCCTCGGCACTTACCTTCGGGTCGGTAAGATCACGATAGTTACCATCCGCTTGATTGTAGGTATCACCGTCAAGGATAACCGTCAATGCGCCAGGGTATTTGTGCGGACCATTGATGACGGCTTCACGCAGGCGCTCAATGTTGTCAAGTGTTACCTTCTCTTCAATCGAAGTCGACATGCACATTTTGATTGGAACACCTACTTCATCGATTGCAAGATCGCCGTTTGGTGCTACCGTTGAGTAACCAACCTCTTCGACATACTTGCTTTGCAAGTTGGTTCGGAAGCGGCCTTTCTTACCTGTGAATCGGTTCATTACACCTTTGTATGAAATCTTCTTTTCGCCGCCTTGGAAACTTCGTTGCATCGAAGTCCCACCGGAGCCAATCGACTTTAGTTGGTTATCGGTTACTCGCGATACTGCGAGGTATAATCGGTTGAGGTTCTTGTTGATCGAAGTCTGCGCGTAGCCCTTGAGTTTGGCTGCACGAAGCGCGTTGTTTGCGTAAACGACGTCCTGGTATAGTTTCGTCAAGTCGTCAAGATCGAGGGCCTTACCAGGGACTTCTCGCTTCGGGCGAAGCGGATTTGGTGCGACCGGCATAACGCCGTAAAACATGTTTTCAGGGCGAGCCTGTTCGGGGTCAAAGCCTAGGATTCTGGCTTGATCATTTGGGATGTTCGCAAGCACGCTGCGAACGTATGCGAAATCGAAGTTAGTCGCCCCGTCGAAATAACGCGAGTCGGCGTTTCCTTTGCGGACGAAAAACTCCGGCATCGGGGAATGGATGAATTCAAACTTCGGCGTGTAGGCTTCACAATGCGGACATTCCTTGCGAATTCCCTTTTCCCACCAACGGTCAAAGCGCGTTCGCAAAATGGATTTCACGTTCTCGTAGCCTTGGTAATTTCGTTTTCCTAATTCGAATTGGCGCTCGATATATGGCATCGCTTCCGCGATGATTTCTTTTGGCAGCAAAACGTGGTAACACGAATGGCAGACGTGGTTCAACGTAAACAGGATTGGGTATCCTTGGCGACCAATCCGCTTTTCGATCCCCATGTATAGAATCTTAGGAATTGGCTCTTCCAACTCGACGTGCCCGAAGTGACCGACGCACGAATTGGTAGCGTCGGTTTCCAACCGGTTCAAGCCGCACGTTTCGCACATGTCGTTCTTATCGTTGCTGCCCATGCGAAGATCGCACACGCCGTCAACAATCGGGGTGCTACGCTCATCATCTTGGTAAGCGGCGGGGCTGAGGACTTCCATGACGGAGAGGTTCAGCACGTCCTCGTCGGACATAATCGAAGTTTGCACCGAGTTGATTTCGGTATATTCCATTGGCGAATATACATCGAAGCGTCCGCTTGTATAGAATGGTGCAGGAGTCAACCCACGCTTACCACTAGGAATAGATAACTCTAGGGGAGTCTTAATGATAATACCAGATAGTCCAGGTAGGAGTTTCTCTTCATATTTCTCCGTAAGTTCCTCGACGTCATACGAATAGATGCGAACAATACGCAGTTCCTCCTTGCGTGAACGAAGGCCCTCAGCATCTTCATGCTCACGGATGTAAATCTGCGCCGCCGTCTTCGTGGAAGGAACCCACTTGTGGCGAAGGCGTCCAGCCGCGAGCGTAATGTTGAGGTTACCTTCCTCGTCAAAGTCGTCTTCGGACGCATACCAATAGAAGGCCAAAGGTGGGATAACTTCCTCCGCCTCTTCCGGGAGAGTCGTCATCACCATGTTACCACCCAAAGGTTCGCGAATCATAAGCCTAGCCCTTCAAGACCGCGTAAGCGATATGATCCGCTAGTTCGTTGTATTTGTTAGACGCGTGCCCTCGCACCCATTGATAACTAACCGAGTCAAAATTGGATTCGGACTTTTCCACTTCGCCCAAAAGTCGTAGCATTTTATTCGAATCAGTTTCGGAAAAGCCACTACAAAGGTCAACCACCGATTGATTATCGGAGCAAACTCGCAACTCCCCTGGCGACAAATCAAGGGCCTTACAAATCGTGCTGACTTCTTCTAGCGCGTAGCATATAGCAATCATTTCGGCTAGATTGCTCGAAAAGTTACCAATCGGTCGCCCGCCAGCAAACAAAATCGTCTTCGTCCCGTTGACGACAATAACACAAGCCACGCTTGCTCGAAACTTGTCACCAACCTTTTCAGCAGAAGCATCGGTGTAGCAATTCAAACTCACACGACTACTTTTCGGTAGTATCGGTAACCCTCCCCTGCCGTCTTGCTACTTCTAGAAATACGAATCACATCGCCTGGTATAACCGATATACCTTCGTTGATCAAATCGACGATTGCTGCATCGCGTAATGTAATCAACGGTAACTCGTCTAGGTCAAGACCTAATTCCTTTAATTCACGCTTCATTTGGGCCTGGGATAGAACCTCATGCTTTGGGGCCTTATACCATCCCATGATAGACCCCACACCTTTTGCGGATTTAACTTAATCCCAATCGTCTTCCCAATCATCCCAATCATCGTCGGACTCGTCTTCATCATCCGAGTCGTCGGAATCTTCGCCGTCGTCGTTGATTTCGGAAAGGAGTTTATCGAGGTCGTCATCTTCCTCTTCCTTCTTGGGCTTGGCTTTGGACTTGGACTTCTTGGGCGGCTCGTCTTCGTCGTCGTCATCTTCACCGTCGTAGTCGTCGTCATCGTCGTCATCGTCGTCATCGTCGATGGAATCCCAATCTTCGTCAGCCCACGACTCGTCCCAATCGTCCTCGTCGTCCTCGTCGTCATCGTAGTCAAGTGAAATCGCAGGCTTCTTTGCCTTCGACTTGGACTTCGCTCCGCCCGCTCCAACTTCAACGAGATCGCCCGATTCGACCAACTCGATTTTTTCGTTCTTCTTCAAATCAAGCGCAGAAAGGAAAGTTTCCAACTTGTTCTCCGCCGACTCTTCATTCATTCCGCTCACATGGAGTGTAATGTCAACCTTGTAGGTCTTCATGAGGTTAAGGACATTCTTCGGCTACTTAAATCATGCATCCCATAGATGAAACGGGGAGTTTCCTATGGGGACACACTTAAGTAATCTATAGGTTTGGACGTATCATGGAGAGCCAAAACTCCGGTCGAGAAGAGGATTTCACGACCATACGCATTACGAAGAAAGACCGCGCGTTGCTTGACAAACTTGCTTTGGGCAAGGAGTGTGCGTGGGAAACTTTCCGTCGCGTGGTTCAAGCAGCCGCGATCACGGATATTAAAAAAAAAGAACCCGATGATGAATACAAAGGAATGAGCGCGAGATACAAGCGCACTATCCGTAACATCGAGCGTTGCTTTGTTGCATACCGCAAGGAAGGACACCACCAGGTTTCATTTACGCAGATTAAGGAGTGGATTAACACAAACTCCCGTGATGGGGTATCTTCACCGTCACTTTCCAACTTCCTACGTCGTCGACCGCAGTTTCACCTTGTTCGCAAGGAGCGACGCTACGGCACGAATGAAATTCAATGCTATTGGGCTATGGAATATGACGATGGTAGTCCTGTCGAGAAGGGCGAAGCATCCCCTGGATGGGTGGAAGTGCCGCTTACTCCCGATACCGGTATGTGAGTTTACGACAATATAATGAGGAAGGGGGCAACGCCTACCCCTCAGCATGGGTCATTCGTAATGAGGAAGGGGGCAACGCCTACCCCTCAGCATGGGTGATTCGTAATGAGGAAGAGGGCAACGCCTACCCCTCAGCATGGGTCATTCGCCAAGTCAGGTAAGGCAGCGGACTTTTAATCCGCCATGCACGGGTTCGAACCCCGTATGACCCTCCTAGATCAAGATGTTTAAAATTTTGAGTTTGGAAGAACGATTGAAAAGAGCAAAGGACGCAATCCTTTCAGGAGATGAAACAATCAACAAGGTCTTCGAGGACCTCGAATACCGATTGTCGAACATCATGAAAGAAAACGGCTACACCGTTGCACGCGTCACTTCAGCCTCGCAGAATGGTATGAAAGTCGAATTGAAACTTCGTAAAGACGGTCTTCTCATTGACCGTTTCGAAGATGAAGATTACGACCGAAACGACTGAGCGGCGGAATCTGCTTTTTGCAAAAGAACGAACGAAAAGACCTATTGAGCGACCCATGAGGTAAACCGTTGACGGACGGAGCCTATGATTGGGTGTAACTCTTGATAGGCATGGGGTCGGACTTCGGTCCTTCCTTTTAGATCAACATGTTTATGGAAACGATGATTATGATGATGGCAGTCTTCGGACTGTTGAACTGGACGAGTGGAGATGCATTGGACCGTTTCATTGACGGGACTTCCTGCATTTTCGTGCATTGTGAACACCCCTCCGCCGCCTTTGTGCGCGTGAACGGTCGGGTGCTTTCCTACTGCGACGAATGCTGGAACGAAGGGTCATTCCTTGACCCTGAACTCCACGAGATGCCAGATGAAGAACGAATTCGCGAGTGCAGCCCTGAGTTCCTTGAAAGGATTCAAAAGGGTTACTTGTCGATCGCATCCTCTTGTCAGGGTGACGGAGACAAGGACGAGCACGACTACGATGACTACGTTCATGACTGTCGAGTCATGGATGAAGAGCCGCTCTCTTTTTGGGAGTGGGAAGAAGAAAACTGCCGTTGCGTTTGCCGCCACGGCAAGTCCTCGATCATTCAACTGATCGAACGCTGAAGTCGAAGACTCGTCTTCTTGCACGCGAACGAACATGCACACCCAAGCAAACTTGGAGGTAAACCGTTTTCGGACGGAGCCGAAGAAAAGAAGTAAGCCTTGGGCAGCAATAGTTACGAGTTTTAGTGAAAACGTGCCGATACCGGTATGTAATGTCACGAATAAGTAATGAGGAAGGGAGGTAACTGCACCCGACCTAACTAAACCAACAGCAGTTGAAACAACCAAGGTTGGGCTTCGTGCCCTCCCTTTAGGAGAGAATCCACATGTCGAAAAACAATGGAAAAGGAAACAAGAACAGAAGTCACAACTGGCGCTGCATAAAGTGCGGCAACCGGGCAGAAACCGTCCGCGACCCACGAAAGGTCCGCCGGAACGAAAATGGCAAAAAACTGCGCCCTTCGGGAAGCGCAATTGTCATTCACAGCCCTAAGTGCCCCAACTTCGGTCAGCCCAACAACTGGTCTTGAGTTCCTGCACGACAGGAAAGTTCCCACCGGGAACGAGAACCGCCACTGGCGGGTAAAACGCGGAGGCAACTCTAGCGTCACGGAAAGCGGGCACCCGGCTACGGTCAGGTGAAGCGCCCCGTTAGATAGAGCATCATTAGATGCCGTTCCCCTTACGGGGAACAACCCACATGGTATTGCCTTCGGGCTTTTACCGTTTACGGATTACCATGTGGTTCCAAAAAAAATAAAACTCTATCGCGCCGTTGCGCGTGAGAGCATACTTAATCGTGAGTGTCAAATTTGAAGGCGTGGTTGCTATGGAAACATAGGAGCGAAGCACGGACAGTAATAGCGATTGAAAAACAGAATACGGGATACAAAGAGAATCGTTGCGTATGGTTAATTGGCTGACCGCTTTGAGGCGAAGTCGAGATCATATGAGGAATTCCGTTTAGATTAGGTATGCTTGTTGAAAGCGCAACTGAATAGAAGAGTATAGATGAAGACCGGGGCAGACACTAAGTTTGCTCGCGGAGGCTATTCGGAAATAAGACGCCCTTGTGCAAGGCGGTGAATTACAATATTGCACCCGAGGCCTAGAGTGCCCTGCCGATGTGCAGGCCAATAAATTGTGCAAACCTAAATTCGGCCACCATACCGTAACCCGCTTGGCAGCGGAGAGGATTGCCGGCATAGTTTATTGAGCCAGCCGTCGCCAGAAGGTGCTCCCCGCGAGCAACCCGGTTTAGATGTGTTAAAGCATCAAATGAATAGAGTGTTCCTTGGGGATAACCAATACGCTATGGAGGCGGCGGATACCGCTTCCCAGGTGTATTCCTATAGGGAAATCGATTAGCGATCGTGGCGGGTCGCTAACCGAATCTATGAATTCGCTATCGTAGGAGTCCTCTAGCAGAGGATCTAAGACTCCCCCTTGGATAAAGGGTATGCGATTATTATCCTAGGCAGAATATAGTTACTGAGGTCGCTCCTTAGAAAACTGTATTCGTGGTAGGGACGCGATTAATACGCGTTAGGGAAGACAATTGTGAATGAATTGCCTTATGGCAATTCCTTAGAGGTGAACAAACATGGACAACATGAATGGAACTGAGAGTGAGAATGGAATGAACGGACTCGTCTTTGACGAGAACGGGAAACTGGACGTGGTGGCTTCGGCCCCCGCGCTCAAGACCACCGTCGAGTGTGTCGTTGTGTCAATCAACGTCCCCGACGAATTCCTCCGTGAGAAGAAGGAAGAGGTTAGCCCCAGTGCTGACATCAACCAACTGATGCGCGAGGATCTCTGGGAAGAGCGTGACCACCTGGTCGTCGAGTTCGACGACGTCGAGTGAAATACCTCGTCGTCACCACCTACTACATCATTTTGTGATTACTATGCAATCAGTTTAACTTTGCCCGGCAATAAGTAAGACCGGCGGACTAACCCAACGTAATTTCGAAAGGCTTCAATGCGCCTGGGTTCAAGCATGTGGATCATGCGACTGTCTTGTGATGAAGGCAATATTACCGATTCGATCAGTGCGGCTCATGGTGAGTCAGCCATATCGGTATATTGGCCTGAACGGGACTTTAGTCTAATTGAGTTTGGACAGCAAAGGGGGGACGCACTCACAAAACGTGAGAGTTCAGGATGAAAGCAAGCCGCTAGCCAATGTGCGATTGCGGGATGGCCTGCTATGCGTCCCCCCTTTATCGAGGAACAGAAAGGGCATCATTACGGAAACGTAGTGGTGCCCTTTTTGTTTTTTTAGGAGAGTGAGAAATATGGAAGCAAACTTCGTGAACTACACGCCGCATGATGTGAACTTGATTTTGGGAGAGGGTCTTACCCTCACGATTCCCAGGTCGGGTGAAACCGTGCGCGTCACGGATGAGCGCAACGTCGTGGATACGGTGACCGTGCATGGTCATCCCGTTGAAGTCCGCCGCGTGACCTACGGAGAGGCCTTCCTCACCGACAAAGACGGCAACCGTCGCCCCCTGCCTGACACGCAGGAAGGCACGGTCATGCTTGTTTCTGCGTTGGCTGGGACGGGACTTCTCGCTGTGGGCCGCACGGACTTCTTGATCGTGGATGGCTTGGTGCGCGATGAAAATGGTCGGCCTTTGGGTGCGACCGGATTCGCCACCATGTCCTAGGCGGGCGCTTTTTCTATACACCCCATTTATCGCTTACAGCGATCGAGTCACGATTGGACCTTCGGGCCAGCACGACTCATTCAAGAATACCCCACTTGACGGGGAGGTTTAGCAGGTTAACCACAAACCGCCTAGATGAGTGAACTACCGACTATCATTATGCTTCGAGGATGGAATGCTGGCAAGACCGATGAGGACGCTTGGGACGTCCTTGCCGACGTTGCCGCGACTGAGATGACCAACCGGCTTGTTGAATCCCTTGGGGTTCACAGCCAGGCTGCTACAGTCGATGCTGAAGAAGTGATTGTGACTTTGGACATGAGCCGTGAAGACACTATGATTGGTGAACCCAATTATGGAGATCTTGACTCGCCTGCAATCTTGATTCGTCAAGATAGCAAGCAGTTCGTTGTTCTGAAGACGGAATTCTTCGCAGCCCTCCACGATTGAGGCTGATTTTCGATTACTTATCTTTTGCCGCTTACAGCGGTGGAGTCACGATTGGATCTTCGGACCAGCACGACTCGCTTAAGTTACTCCTACTTGACAGGAGCGTTTCGGTAACGACAGCCGTTTAGATGGACCAGTTTATGCATTACGCTAGTTTAGGCCTTATGATGTTTCTTCTCCTTAATTCGTATAAGGAGAATAAGACACTACGAAGGCGACTTGAAGATGCTGAATCTAAAAGCACTTTCAACGACCGCATGGTCGACTTGCTCCTTGTGAGCATGATGGAAACACCAACTGTTACTGAGGACCCTGAGTGGTAATCAGCAACCATCTTTAGGAGGTTTAACTATGAACAAGAATGATAGGGAACTGATGGCACACATGTCGGCTACGCTACTCGCTGGTGGCGCTGCAAAGACGATCAAGGAGGCGGTCCACACCGCCGCTCAAATCCTTGAGTCGGTCGATGCGCGCATTCATCGCGAAACTGTGAAGCCGGCTCCCTCGGATGGCGAAGAGGCTAACCCCTTCGACGCCGCTGAGGAAGAGTGAGTCTTCCCGGTCTGATTGACTAGTGACTTTTTTTTACCGTTTGTAACGGCGGGCTTCGGCCCAATATGAATTGTCCACTTGACGGACAGGTTTCCGGTTAACCACAAACCGGCTAGGAGAGTATACCTACCGACGATAAAATCGCGAGAAATGGAGCCTATTCCATACCTTTCGAACAACTACGGTAGGAGCCTACTTACTGAGCGATGTGAGGCCTTTGCGCCGATGATCGGAGGCTTGGTTGAAATAACGGCGTGTTCGTGGATTAGTATAGGCCGTCCACGGTGAAGTCAAGGTTGGCGGATATAGGTCCCGCCACTCTCAATAGATGAGGAAAGTTTACCAAACTGAATCGGAGCGAATCGAAGCAGACTTGCAACGTATTCGCGAAATGGACGCTTATTGGAAAACCCTAACCTACGAACAACAGCATGAGTGGCGAGTAATCGCCCTTGCAAAATATGGGGAATCCGATTGGCGTCTTACGCACAATGCAAAAGCCATCGCTTTTGAAGCGAGCAAGAATGACAACTAGTTATTCTATTTCAGTAACTCTTACTTGACAGGAGCGTTTTTCGGTTTAACGAGAAAACCGGTTAGATGAGTTACAAAGTAATTTCACATGGATACAAAAAGCATTCACAGGTTTCCCCTTGGCGTAGAGAACGCCGCCTACCTCGAAAGGTAATTGGGGAATACAATTCGTTGCATAAGGCGAAAGCCGCTTGCACCAGGCACGCGAAGACAGCATGGAAAGCCGAAGAAAAGCCCACTTTTTCCAAGTGGTCTTTCAGCAACCGCTATGAATCAAATGCCTACGAATACCGTGGAGCGATTTTCCAATTCACAATCGAAAGAAAGTGAATTTGAAACTCATTAGAGAGACCAAGTCCCCTTCGGGGGCAAGCCAAAAGAAAAGACAGGAGGTGATAGCAAATGTTGACGATTGGCACCAGGTCCTCGTAATCTGAAAAGAGTGATCACCTTCCGCCAAGGCGGGTGACACCACCACTTCCTATTGAAGAGGTCGAATGCTGCTTAACGAAAGCACTGACAACGAAAGCACCCTTCGGGGCTAGCGAGCCGCGCTCGCTAGAGAGGCAGCCGGTCATTTTCCGGCATAGTCCGAGGCGAGTAGTGAGGTGTTGGCAGTGATTACGGGGACCGAAATAGATGGAATTTATTCTGATCGATAACTACGATAAGACGGAAAAAACGATTACCCTTGCAAGTGAAATGTGCCAATGCGGCGCATGTCAACTGCATGTCGGTGAGTTGAAGGGCTATGGTAGCGCCGTTTGGCACTGCGGAAAGCATGATACTTACTACGTTATTCCTAATATGAGGTAATCTAGTTCTATCCTTAGATGAGTTACAAAGTTACTACTTTGACCAATGGCCTGCGAGTTGTGAATCTTATGGACTTTGACGTCCATTTCGATGATGAAACGGTAGCACCTGCTGCAACCGAACCACCACACTTGCAACTGCGAACAATTCGTCGCAAAGCCATTACTCTTGACAAGGCGCAAATTGATAGCGTCATTGGACGAGATCTTCAGAAGCAAATGCAATTTTTGACCGCCGAGCAATTGCCAGATATTGACGTTCTTGAGCAACTTCGAAAGGAGTTGCCCAAAGGCGCATTATATCTAGTTCGGACTCATTCTGCACGATGCTACGGATTTCCTTTCGTAACGCCCGCGTATGTTAACACGGACGATAACGGACGAAAAATCCACTCGCAAGATCGATTTATTGTGGGCTAAACCGGTATGATTACCAATACCGGTATGTTTGCCCACGAACATATAATGAGGAAAGGGGGAACCCGCCTCACTTAGATAGCGGACATAAAAGCCCCTTCGGGGGTGCTATTGCAAGAACGCCTTCGGGCGTCGCCATCTTGCTAGGTGACTGAATAATAGGTGCTGACTGGTGCCTATAAGGTGCTACACGACCGCCGCAAGCGGCGTGGCCCCCTATGCTGGGGGTTACGAAGAGGGACTAACCATCCCGTAACTGTAGGCTCGACCCCGACACAGGGGAAGTGATTCGAAGGAGGTGACTCCTTCGGCCTAGTCCCTAGCAAGATTAGGTGGAGTAACATTCACTGGGTAGCGTGACTGAACCAGGCTTGGCGGCTTGGGAACGTCAATACGCTTCTCGGGGGGTGAGGGAAATAACGGAATGTGTAAGTCCGTAACCTACTGCATATTCTGTGGTGGAATGACCAAGCGCCGCAAGGAAGGAGGTCAGCAAGCAAACCCGTTTCGGCGGGGCTATGTAGGTTGAATCGTAAGGTGTCTAGACATTAATCTATCTAGTCAGTCCGGTTCTTGAGTGCCAAAATGGTAGCGGGGAAACCCGTGGGATCACCTGATGCACTCCCTCCCACCCCGAATAGATAGAAATCTCACTTGTGAGAAAGAAAGTCCGATTGCCCACTTGTGGGTAGGCGCATTATCAAGGAAAGTAACCCGGTGACGGGTCACTAGCCGTTTCTTCGGATGAAGGTAATGAGAATTAAAGGGGCATATGCAAAACCTTGTGTTGAGCATGTGTCCCTTTTTTTTAGGTAACGACAGCGCACCGTAATTTGCTGCACACTCGGAATCCATAGTAGGATACCTGGTTACGGTGACGGCTGAGTGCAGCATGTGGGGACTACACCAAAAATCGGCTTCGCAACCGGTTGGAGGTGAACTCGCTGAATCCTTACTTTTTAGGGAAGAGGCTAGTTATCCTACACCTAGAGAGGATGCGACCTAGTTGTCGCTAGAACCGATCCTAATTTGGATGATCATGGAAGTAAGAACGTGAGAGCACACGTTACTTTGGGATAATCGAGGGGCGCTTAACAGGCGTAAGTCGTAGCGTGAAGTTTACTAGTAGCGTAGCGAACTCACCCACTGATTAGCCATTCAAGTTAGAAACATACCTAGAATGGAGTATATTTCATTTAACGAAAGTATTTTGTTACTAAAGCAAGCATACGATAATGAGGCAGTGACCTTTATCGGCGGCTTGACTTTGAATCAGGCCGATGGCGCTTGATTTCTTAGGAGGTTGAAAAATATGTCAAAACAACATAAGACTACCAAGAGTGGAAAGAAGAACGGACCCGTGAAGGTGCGCCCAACTGTGGCGGAACTTGCGGAGTTGGAGAAGCAGGGTATCCCTACGGGGGACCATGCCTCCGGCTTCCGCAAGGGTATGGTCATCCATGACCACACCACCCAACGCACCATCACCAACGCCGGGCGAATGCCTGGTGTCCGTGGAAAGAACGGGAAGTCCATCGACTTCGAGTGCTTCGTCAAGAAGCGTTCGTCGGCTGGACCCACCGAACTTGTCCTTTCCCTGCGAGCAATCGCACCTGTCCTCGACCGCGACAGCATCATCAAGGTCCTCAGTGAATCGCCATCTTTGGTGGCGAATCCGGAGGAATCCTTGGCTGTTATGCGGCAGTTGATGGAAGATGGAATGATCACGATGGACATTATTGATGATGTCCTCAACTACCACCACCCCGCGTGGAGTCAACTCGATTGGAAAGTCGACGAGGCTCTTGAAGGGGACTTCGTTACCGGATTTATGGCGGACCCCGCCAACGCCGGTAAAACTGAGAAGGACGCTTTGGAAGCGTTCAATGCCCTGCCTAACGTCCTACTCCGCAAGGAAGGCGACGTTACGGTGACGGTGCAGACCGACAAAGGAGAGCAACAATTCTCGATGCACATCGCCTGTGAAAAGGCGTCGCTGGATCGAGGCCGCTACTTCCTTGCCCTCGCAAATGGGTGCAGTCCGTTCCGGACCGCGTGGCTTAAAATCCACGGGTTCAAGAACGCTGAGCGCCAAATCGAGGGCCGACCGTCTGATCATCGCACGGTGGGCAAACTCACTCCTTCATTCGTGAAGGAAGAGAAGTCCCGTGACGCACACACCCTGGGAGATGCGATCAAGGTCGCAAACCCGGAGGCTGGTGGTGACATTCTCGCTGCGCTTAAAGCCGGCGGAACCATCACGCTTTGAGGGCGTTTACGGAACAATTAATTTTGAGCGTTAAGACAACGCTGGTTACCGCTTAGCCGTTGAAGTAAGCGATTTGTTCCAACTTAGTCGAGTTATGAAAAAAGGAGGGCCACGCGATTGCGTTATGTAATCGTGTGGCCCTTCTTTTTTTTTATCTTTGATTTTAGGAGGTTAAAACTATGTCACATTATGTGCAAGCAAAAACTGAATTTTTGTGTGAAAATGAGGATGTGCTTATCGAGGCTTTGAAGGCTCGATTTCCAGAAGCAACAATCCTTCGAAACGCCAAGGTGCGTGGATGGCGGGGTCTTTCCCAGCCAAACGCGGACATTGTGGTCCGATTTCGTAACGTCGAGAGCGAGGCTCAAGGCAACTACGATCTTGGCTTCGTGAAAAACGGAGACAAGTTCGACGCAGTTGCCGAATGGGGCTACCGCGCCGGTGGTTACGGAATTTGCGGATACAACGAAGTGCTTGAGGGATGCTCTCAAGCCGGACACCGTGGCGTTATGGAGGGACTGATGGAGCCTTACGTTAAGGCAGCAGTTTCTCATGCTATGCGAGCGAACCCTGCTCTTTCAGCCTACTCGGTAGGCTCGATTGAAGATGCGTCCGTTGCTATGACCGAGGGAGGTCCGAAGAAGAAGGTCAAGAAATTGACCCTTTCTGGCGGAGCCTTCGGTGCTGGCGGCGGTGCCGCTGGGGGGTGGGGCGCTTGAGTGACGTTACCGTATATTTCGACCCTGAAACGGGCGACATTATGGTGGACACCAACGGCCAAGGCGGGGATTGCGTCAAATTGACGGAAGCCCTTGAACGTCTTCTCGGAATTCGCCCTGACGCTGCACGCGTCACGAAGGCGGAGTATTTCGAGGGTGGCGACGGCAAGAAGCGAACCGAGTCCCTGCGACGCGGTTGATCTCGCCTTGACCTTTTTTAGAACAGTTTTATTATCGCAGTGCGTATTGATTCTGAGGGAATATTCCCTATGACGATGCGCGCATACAAACAACGCTAGACGCGCAGACGCACAAAAGCCGGACCTTAGACTAGGCCCCGCTTATGTTCATATGCGCGCTTGGCAAGCAAAAAGTTGTGACCAGGTAGGATGTGCCATCGATTAAGATGGAGATCCGGACAAAAGCACGGCTCTCATTACCAAAACAAGTTTTGAGAGGCCTGCACTATGGAACTAAGACTTTGAGTCGACAACAGTCGAGTAACATGCCATGATGACAATGTCGTCACGAAATGACAACGGAGATGTTTGGAAAATTAGGGGACCTGTGGCGAATGAAAATTCTCTAGAGGGCACCTAACTTACAAAAAAGTGGGAGTGAAATACGAATAGATTGGATTCCAATCTCTAAGAAATGGTCAAACCGGTTTGCTAAGCCGGTTCTTGACAAAATATACTCACACCTTTGCCAAATATTGGCACAGTAACCGCTCGCTCGGGAAAGCCGGGCCGGCTAAATTATTGTAAAAAGACAACCCCGGAGTTGACTTGTGAAAAGTCGAAACCAGTTCGAACTTGTTAGAAGTTCGAATTAAGAATTCACGACGTCGACGAACGCGTTGAATTAATTCTTTTGATGTCCAACTACCAACTACTTGCACGAGTAAGTTGAGTGTTCTAACTATTGGAAGAACGCAAAAGTTGTTTGAAGTTTAGCGCTGCCACTACTTGGCACTGCGAATGGTATTGCGCCTCCCCACAAACCCTGAATGGGCAAGGATAGCGCATTACCCCACAATATCCTATAATGCTGTTCGTAGGAGGTTAAAATATGGAATTTATTAAAACAATCCATTCTTGTATTGCTGCCGCTGTGCCCTGCATCGCGGTAAGCACGACCGAAACGGAAGAGGTCGTAAAACAGACTGTGGAGTATGCTGCGAAGCATACCCACAAGTTGAAGGGCCAGAAGACCCGTCGCCGCGTTTTTGTGTGGCGAGAATCTGTCGGATTTGAAGAATACGGCGTTTACGCTAAGGTCGACGGTCAGGAACAACAAATTGACTTGCTTACCACCCAAATTACGGGTGCGCGAGTCAAGCCGATTCCTGACGCGGTCTATGCACCGCCGAACCAACAAATCGGAGCGACAATTCCGTTTGCTGTGGAATTCATGACGAATTACCGAGCAAAGGACGAAGGCCACGGGGCCATTTTCGTCCTACGAGATTGGCATCGTTACGTCGGCACCGCCGACGCGAACGGTGACCATGTCGATCGACAACTTGCTCTCTTCGAGGGCATCGTCGCGGGCAAGCCCCACGGCGAGAAGTCGGTCATCTTCCTTTCACCTAACCGGTGGAACGCTGAATCAATTCCAGTGGAATTGCAGCAGCACGTTTATCAGACGCAATTCGATATGCCCGAAAAAGGTGAACGACTTGCGAAGATTACTGCTTTCCACAGCGAAATCATCGCTGGAGGTGGCTACGATAAAGTGGAATCTATGGACGCAACTGAACTGGAAGTGTTGGCAGATGCTTTGGGGGGTCTAACCCGAAAGCAAATGAACAACGTCCTGTGCATGTCCCTAGTTTCCGAGCGAGGATTGGACATGAACTACTGCCTCAACGAGAAGAAAAAACTCGTTGAACAAGCAGGGTTCAACATGACCCGTCCGCTCACAGGCTTTTCAAACATTGGTGGACTCGACGTTCTCAAAACGTGGAGTCGCCGTTTGCGAAAGCGGTTCACGGCAAAGGCCCGTGATTTCGGATTCCCACGCTTCCCGCGTGGACTACTCCTGGCCGGTGTGCCAGGTTGTGGTAAGTCCGCAATCGCGAAGGCGCTCGCCAATGAATGGGGGATGAATCTTCTCACGGTTCAGGCAACCGACCTCAAGGGGTCGCTTGTCGGGGAATCGGAGGCTAAGGTTCATCGCCTCCTTGCGACCGCCAAGGCTGCGGCTCCGATCATCGTCTTCATTGACGAGGCGGAGAAACTCCTTGGTAAGTCGGAGGGCATTCATGATGGTGGCGCTCACGACGCCGTTCTAGGGCAATTCCTGTCATTCATGCAGGAAGACGACTCCGGTGTGTTTTTCGTTTTCACAGCGAACAACATGGAGAAGTTTGCTCCAGAACTTGTGGACCGTTTCGAGGGACGATTCTTCGTGGATCTTCCCGTGCCTTCTGAGCGCGAAGCGATTCTCAACATCCACCTGAACCTGCGAAAGCAGAATCCCGAAGAATTTGACATGAAGCGACTTGTCGCTAAAACTGCCAACTTCTCGGGTCGCAACATTGAAGATAGCATCGAGGAAGCCATGTCAATTGCATTTGACGAGGACCGTTCCTTGACGACTGAAGATCTTCTCACCGTGTTTGACGCGACCGTGCCTACGTCCACGACGAAGGCCGATGAAATCGCGACAATGCGACGGTATGTCGAAGATGGCTTGATGCGTCGTGCAAACGACCCCGAGCCATCAATGATGGACGATGATGATGACGACGAAGGTGCCAGCAGCCCAAGAGACTTCTTGATTTCTTGAGTTGGCACAGCGAGTCGGCAATCTCAATTTTAGATGAGTTTCGTAAACGGATTGAAACTAAAAATCCAATTTTACAACATCACGGACGAGGGAATCGAAGACATGCCGCTCTTTATTGAATTAGAAACGAGCGGCTGTGCGACATTCGTGGGAAGTGATGAACAAATCAAAACAATGGTGAAGGAGGCTAACGAGGAATACGAATTATTCCGTCGAGATAGTCACGCCTTCGCTGATTGGATTATGGGGCGAGTAAATTTCTATTTGGAATTTTACTCACGTCCTGGGGGACTTTTTTCAAGAATTCCCGAAGAAGAGCGCCCTAACCTAGAGGACATTAAGTCCTGGGGATGGCGCGTCGACAAACTAGAATCAGTTACGACAACGGTTTAATATCGTGAAACCTTCTAGTTACTTAGATGAGCAAAGACGTATTTGTGAGGAAGGATCCCTTCGGGAAAACCACCTCAAAAAGTCAATTTGAAATGACGGATTTTTGTTCCGTCTTGCTTATGGCAAAGCGGATTCGAGATGTTGATTGCGACATGTCGAAACTCGATTTGAAGAAAATCCCGGTTATTCGGGACTTACGAAATATGCCAGAAGAAGCAGCGGAGGAATTTGATTCGATGTTCGCAAAGGTTACCCTCGTTCTTGAAGAGGTTGACCGGGACACCGAGGAATTCTTCAACAAACTTGCTATGGGTGATATCGACTTTGTAGGCGATATCGTCAACTCTCCTGAGTTTACTCAGGCTATGGGTAACTACCTAATGAGGAAGAATAGACTATCTAAGGGATACTCTATGGATGAAGCATATGATGAAGCGATGGAACAACTTCCCGTCTTGAAAGACGAGATGATGCGTTTCGTCGGCGGTATGCTCATGAATTGCTTCCAATCATTGGGACAAGAGGCTACGGAGCGGGGTATTCCCCTTGCTCATGCGAGCCGACTACTTCACCCAAGAGTTGCACAAATTACCCATGAGGGCGTGATGGTTGAAATCGCGCTCGACGTCCAGGAGTTCAAGAAACTCCAAGGCGGCGTAATTGAGGATGCTTCCTCTCTTGGCGGACACGACCCATCGTTTGGATGAGGTCTTTTAGATGGTGAACATTACGTTTGAAATCGAAGATTTTGATTTGGCTGAGGTTATCCTTGCCATCGCCGGTCGTGAAGGTGTTACGATTAACATCAATACGACTCAGGCGGTTCAAGTGCAAGAGGCACCGGAAACCACTAGCGAACCCGTTGAAGAAACGGTTCAAGCACCGGTTCAAGAAGAGGCGAAGCCTCTTCCTGATCTTTCCAAGGGAACTATGACGTTCGAAGAAGCGAATGCTGCTGCATTCGATATGAAGAACCAAGGTTACTCGTGGAGCGAAATTGGTGAAGCGCTAGGTGTTTCCAGCAAGTCTGCCGCTCGTCGTATTGGAAAATACGAAAAGCAAATGCACTTCCAGGCCGAGAAGGCCCGCAAGGAAGCCGAAAAGCCACCACAAAAGCCGTCATTTGACGGTATCGAGCCGCGCGATATCATGCAAGCGGTTCACTCATACGTCAGTTCTGGAAGCACCAGCGGAGCAGTTTACTTCGCTAGTCAGTTTTCTAGTGTCCTAATCGCCTCGCAAGAGAAGCGATTTGCTGACGATGAAAAGTTGGATGAATTCAAGAAGACCGCACATCAAGACGTCCGAGAGGCTTTTGCCAAACTCGGTGCTGCGATGGGTATCGGCGTTGCTATGGCTGGTTCGTGTAAAGACCACAAAGGCCGCGTCACCACGCAGTTGATGATTCTTGCACCAAAGCGAATCCCAAGTTTTGACGACTTGTGGAACAAAATGATTCGCCACGGAATGGTTTGAAATCTAACCAACGCTTAGATGAGTATGATGGGTAAGCCGCAAACGTGGATAACCAATTTGCTTGGAAATTTGGAAGACGGCCAATATTGGCACGTTCCTTCCGACGATCTTGTCATGAAAGTTGACAAGAAGTCGCGAACTTTGAAACTGCTTTCGGGAGATTCGGAATGCAGAACAGCGAAGTATATCGCGAATTTGCTTGAGGACGTGGGGTATTCTCTCCTTATTGGAGAGGCAGAATACTACTGTCCTTGAGCGCCTTAGATGGAAAGAAAAATACTATCAATTGCCCCTTCGTTTAACTGTTCGTTGAAGTGTGAGGGGTGTTATCTTACTTCGGAAGTTTCCCGTGAAATGCGGGATGCAACCAAAGATGATTATTATTGGAACCGCGCTATGGAGGAAGCAGTAAGGTCCGGATTCAAAGAATTCGCCATGACCCTGAATCCATTCCCTGGCGCAATCGAACATACTGTGAAACTTGCCCGTATGGCAAAGCAGCATGGATTCGAAGTCATCAATGTAACCGCGACCCATCACTCCTTCTTGGATAGTGATGGGGATTGGATTAGCGAGAGCAGAGATCTTGTGGATATCGCGAATATCATCACCATCTCGGTTGATGATCAGCGATTTGATTCCTGGAGAGATGCTTTTCGAACTATTTCTGACATTGATGATGAACTATGTGAAACAAACTTTTACACAAGTGGTAAAACATTCAATATCAATCTTCTTTGGACACCGAAGGTGTTTGAATGGTTTGAGTCTCCAAACGATATGGACGAAGACTTTGATGCTATTCTAGGGTGGCGTAATGATGAACAAGGCGGGATTACGGTCCAGCACTTGATCTACAAGCCACTATCGCTTTACGGAAGCGAAGAGAAGTTTTTGGAGCGTTACAACAATGTTTTGCAAAACGCCGAGTATATCAAGATCGGCGGGAATGGAAAAGATCAAGTTGGCGATGTTGCCTTTGGTAATCGTTTGGGTATGAATCAATGCCCAGGACGATACATGGTGGATATCGACCCAATGGGATTTGTCCGGAAGTGTCCGGAGAATCCCGATTCATTCGATGCAACAAACATCGCCAAACTCAAGAAATTCTTGGACAATGGCGTTCCTGGTTGTGACGCTACAAAATGCAACTGCATTTAATTTTGAATGCCTTTAGGAGAGTTACACAAAATGTGGGAGTGTGAGACCTTGGCCTCCCACGGCCATGTGTGCTTTCCATTAGATGGAATTCAATTTGGTTAAATTGATTTACAATGAAGGAAACATTACGGTTGAAGGATACCGCTTCCGTGAAACGGAGATTGGTAACATCAACCACGAAATGGTTTTTTCAGAAAACTTTGGGGAAGACTACCTGTCAGCGCTCATTAGTGTATCGAAGATCGCTAAGAAAAATGAAGCGCATTATTTGACGGTCGAAATGTTAGGATTCCCTGACCTGTTCCCAGGTCAAACTGTGCTTACGGACTTTTGAAGTCAAAGCATTTTAGGAGGTTATATTATGGCTAAACCAAACAAAGCAGCCCTTATTTTGAACCAGCATCCGTGGGCGCTTAGCATCGCTAAGCGTCGTGCGGAAGAAATCGGTGCCCGCGCACCCTACGAAACCGCGACCACTCGTGGTTTCGAAGTCGAGATTCCGAACGCATCCGATGTGTATGCGTGGATGCTCGACGAGTTGGGACGCCAGGAAGCCGAATTGGGCATGGAAGCCCAATGCTGGCAAGACAAGAAAACAAAAAAGCAGATGACTGAATGGCTTGAAAACATCAAGCAGATTGTCGAGAATATCAACGACGTTATTCTCGTAGTCAACATGATGCACGCCGCCGGTATCAAGTTGCCGAAGACGCTACCTTGGAACGAAGGTGGCTCGGCAGATATCGACATGGACGCCATCGTGGCCCAGGTCGCTGCTGAATTGGCCGAGGCTTCTCCGGAAGTCGAAACCACCGAGTCCACGGATTCGGAGGATTGAGGTCAACCTCTCTTAGATGGATGATAGAAACATCGTGCATATTTTGATGCAAATTCAGCAAATTGCTGATCGCGTTGAGTCGCGTATTGCAAATATCGAAGACGCCGTTATGCGTCTAAACTCGTTTGTGCTAGAAGTGTCCCCCGAAGAAGCGGAGGAAGAAATCGAAGCACTCGAAGAAGAAATCCGCTCAGTTTGAGCGCTTAGGAGAGTTACGCAAAAAGTAGGAAGAATAACATCTTGAGCGCCTACAGCCATGCGTGCTTTCCACTTAGATGAGAGAACTAAGAGATAGTTTTAATTCACTAGCCAAGACACCACAAATCTTGGCTGATCGTTGCGGTTATATGCCGCTACCCTTTGGGGCCGACGCTTTTCAAAAAGCGATGGGCCAAATTCAAGGGGAACATTCCTTCGCAAGAGCGAGGGTTTCCCTTAGTATTACGAAAGAGCGTTCGGTGCTTGCGTTTACAAACGAAAATAAGCCGCACGACTCCGTGGAAATACATTTCGATACACCGGAATTGCCAGATGTAATTTCGGACGAGTTGGAAGATGATGTTATACATTTGACTTGTCGAGAACCTGTAATTTTCGACAGGTATTACGATGCTGTCCCAGGCGTTAAGCGTGCCGGCCTAATTGTCGGCCTTACGCGCTTGGACATGTATGCTTTTGCAAATGATAACAACTTTTCTTCCGGCTTGAGGACGGCGATTTCAGAAAATCACTCGCCGCTTCCACTTCAGCGGAGCGGCGGGACCTATGAGCCTATTGCCTGTGGAATTGTATTTGATGCTAATACAGGATATGCGACGGAGAAAGTCGCATCTATTGAATTTGACTCGTTCAGTAAAGCCCGACAACTAATCGGGAAGGCTGGGCGGTCAAAGCCCCAAGGAGATTTGATTTTATACTTTGGAGAAAGCAGTTGCTTAGCCGAAGGCGTAAATGCCGTCGGTGATGTAACACTAGAACTTACCAATGCTGCAAAAGCAAAGGATGTTTCAAAATACGAAGGCCCTGAAAACGGTGTATACAAAGCCGTCTTCTCCTATGCCGACGTGTTTAACAGGTTCATATCAACTCGTGGAGGAAATCTTCCTCCCGTGAATATGGCATTCGGTGTCGACGAAGATGGCTACCCTGTCATTGAAGCCGACTATGAAGACTACATGCTTCGATACGTTAACCGAAGCGTTAGTTGCGAAATTCTGGAAGAGTATCCGGAAATGAGCACTTCGAGAATATCATTAGCGGCTCGCCAGCCGGTTCAAACCGAGCCGGAGGTGCCGGAAGATATCCCTGTGGAACAACCGCAAGTGAGCGAGGAAGTTGATTCTTCGATCACAGATACGCCCCAAGTCCAAGAATGGAATGAGGCGTATGTTCGACAGCAAACAGCAAGAAGTCGCACCACTTCGGGTGGAACTGTGACTGATTGGTTCAATGCTTTCTTGATGGAGAAAGTCCAGGCTGGAGAAGCCGTGGACCAAGTCCATTATGATGTATACAACACGGTCAAATGACCGATTTAGGAGGTTAAAATATGGTTGATGAAGAAACAACCACTCTCGACGCCACCGTTGAGAGTTACAAACTTGATATTGCAATTTGCCCGAACTTTTCGGGCCTGGTGAAGCGGGACATGAACGTCCCTAGCGACATGATGTTTGATCATGATGCGATGTTTCTGGTGAAGCGCGTCGCAGTTATGGAACTAGGAGTTGAAGCCTCGGTGCTTCAAGCCTGGAATCCTGCTGACTGCCGACGCTTTTACCAGGAGAACCACCTGGCAAGCAAATTCGATTTCAATGATACGTTCATTAACTCGGACAAGCGATCGCTTAGTGCGTGGTATTTCAGCGGACGTAGTTCACACTACATGCGCTTCTTGGAATACCGATGGAACAACGAAATGGTCTTTACCGGATACAAGGAGCGAGTCAATATCGCCCTTGATATGCTGATGAAAGACAGCGCTAGTTCCGCGCAAGAAGTCATCGACAAGATGCGTGCGATTGAGCAACAGAAGGCCGCAATTAACGACGAGTTGGAGAAACTCGTCGCTAGTGACGCGATTTCTGAGCGGCTCAAGCACGTCCTTTCGAGCGTGAACATTGATCCTTCGGACCTGGTCTGAAGGGTTAACCTACTTAGATGAAAACAGTTTTAGAAATGATGCAAAGGTTCCGTGATGCATATCACGGTCCGGATTCAGATGCAAGCGCATACGGTCGGAAATTTATCGACGGTCTTTCAATTGTGATGACCAATATCGATGAAGGACTTTGTGCAAATCGAGCAGAAGGAGATTGGATTTACGAAAGTTGTTTGTTCGCTGACCAGCGAAAAAACCACTTCGCTTTCCGCCCTAAGTTTGCTCGATTGATGACGCAAACCGACAAGGATGCTGCAAAGATTGTTGTCAATAAATTGCGAAATCGCACCGTTAGAGGTGTAACTTTTTCGCCGCATCTCTGGAAAGAAGACGCCGTCGTTCATGTTGTAAACACTTGCAATATGATTGAATCGGCAATCCAGGGGTGAGCGATTTGACAGAATGGCTCGATCGATTGCGACAAATCGGTGAGGAAGATGAGCCAAAGGCTTCGCCTTTGGCCCCTCGCTTGAAAAGTGTCGTCCCCAAAATCGAGTCTCCACTTGAGTTTATATCGAACCCACCGTCCCGATTCGTCGAATTCGTCGAATCATTCGGGGACGCGGAATTCAATTTCCTATATCGAAATGAAGAATACATCGCTTACATGGCTACCCTAACCGACTCCGGTGAAATGGTCGACGCATGTTTGGTGAAAGTATTCCGAGGACACAAGTCCCGATATTTGGAGAGTATTCTCGAACAATACGGTATAACAATCGTGGATGACGTCATTATCTATCACGATGCCTTCTTTAGCCCTGCGGCTAGAAGGTGTCAAATTAGTATGTGGGCCGCAAAAGCCCTAACGCAATTTTGTGGGTTTAGATTCTTCTAAGCCCTTTTAGGAGGTAAAAAATATGTCCAAAAAGAAAACAAATTTTGAACACATTACAGGACTGTGGAAGCGAACTTCGACCACTCGGGTCGGAAAAGATGGTAAGCCCGAAACCTATTACACGGGCGAACTTCGCGACGGGGTTGAATCAATCACCATCAATAAGGGTGACAAGATTCACCTATACGAATCCACCAATCCTAACAAAAAGGGATCGCCAAAATGGTTCCTAAAACTAGTGCGCGCAGACGGAACTTCGGAAGAAGTCGAAGTGCCCATTGAGGCATGAATGCCGCGCAACTTAGATGAGTTTACTTAGTTTAATTGAAGAAACCCGGAGTGCAAACCCCGGATTTCATACTAGATCTACGCATGGAGGTGCCGGATGGCGAAAGGCTCTTCTTTTAGAGCCTTTCATTAGCGCCCGAGCGACTAGGAGTTCCTCGTGGACACCTACGAGGGCTACCAGATCTACTACATATCATCGCGGTGCCGGGATTAATCTTCTCGACAAGCAGCGAGCCGACAATTACTATAGACGTCAAAATGCCTATGTTTGTCGGACGACCTACCAATTCCAAGAAGTGGCTTTCAACGCCGTCTTGGTTGAAAGGACAGTCCAAACATGGGTGCTACCTAGAAATGAACGCAATCAATGGCAACGTATAACCGAAGCCGATGTTAATGCGACACTTAGGAATGACCCAATATCCACTCAAACCGCTCACTTCGGCTTAGTTGTCGAGGGCGATGAGTGGTTGAGTCCTAGTAATGTCGAATATCAAGATGGGACCATTTGTATTGGTCCACTCGCGAATGAGCGCACTGAGGTTCATACATTCCGGAGTGAAACTCCTGGAACGCGAAGAACCCCTGCGAGATGTAGTTTGAATGCAACTAGAAACCGTGAAGAGCAAGAATGTGTAATCACGGCCATGCAACTAAGAGGACTCAATGCCCAACTATGGGGCAAAGAAGATATCACTATCGAAGAATTGAATGCCGCTATGAGCATTCAAGAGGAAGAATTTACCTTTCCTGAGATTAAGCGTAAGGCCGTCAGTCACTTTAAGTCGACTGACGATACCGTGCGCTACGGTGAACTAGAATTCACCCGTTATGGAGAAGCAAACAAGATCGTTGCAACGGACACACTTTTCGATGCAGCGGACGCGGATCAGCGACTAATCCTAGTCACTATCCCGACAAAATGTGCGCTTCACCACTTGAGGACAGCGAAGGATTTTGAGAGCGGAATTTATGTGGTTACTGCCAACTACCGCCCAAAAGAGTCGATTTACCATCGACGCTTGTTTATCCTAACAGCACTTCGAAACTACCGAATGGAAGTCGACGTTAATCGTTATGACTTCTTGACGGTGATGGATATCGACCTTGAAGAAGTCACGGAGGAAGAATTTAATTCTCACCGTGTCGGAACCCAAGTTGACATTGATTTAGGCATTGTAAGTCGTGACGATTCACTTTTGGATCGTATCGAATGATTACAATGTGCTTAGGAGAGTTACACAAAATGTGGGGACTGTGAAATCATAGAGCGCCCACGGCCATGCGTGCTCTCCACCTAGATGAGTAAAAACTACTACGTCAGTATTGAACGCGAATTTATGCCAGAAGAACGCGACACCGATGTTGTCGACCAATATTTGCTAGGTGCTTGGGAAGAGTCTTTCCCTGAGCATATTAGCGAATTTTGGAACGGACACGGGACCGCATTGGGCTATGGTAAACTAACCATCCGGTCTTTGTTTAAGCCTGGAAAGGGGCGCAAGCGAAAAGCATACATCCGAGCATATGATGTTGGATATTCCTGCAACACGCTAGAGGAAGCACAAGTTGTTTTCCGTGCGCTAGAACCGTTCGTTACAGAAAATGTTAACCTCAGACTTTCCGCCCATGCGGGAATTGTTGAGGAAGAATGAGGCCGATAGGCCGCTTAGGAGAGTTACGCAAAAAGTAGGTTCCTTTTGTGCATTAGAGCCGCCTACAGCCATGCGTGCTTTCCATTAGATGAGTGAAGACAAATACAGGTGTCCCCATGAGGGATGCCCAAGAGAATTTTTCACACAAGCCGGATTAGACGTCCACTTGGCTTCTCACGAAGTCAAAGTCGAAAAGCCGAAGGCTGAGCCAAAAGTGGCGGAGCCAAAGCCGAAACCGAAACCAAAAACGGCGTCTAAACCGGAAAAGAAACCGCAACCAAAATTCGATTACGCAGCGCGAAAAAAGCATATGCGTAAAAAGTTGGACGCAGAAGTTGACAAGAAGTATACAAGAGGTGAATTCCTCAAAATGCTTCATTTGTCGGAAGATGCTTATAGCGCTCGACTTAAAGGAAGTAGTTTCAAAGTCACGGAAGTCCGTGAAATGCAAAACGGGTGGTATCGTATTACCGCCGAATCACTAGGCCAGAAGGTATTGTGGCGCGAGGGACCGATTAAAGGAACCTGGCACGTCACAGTCCCACGCCTATGATCTTAGATGAGTGAAAACGAATCAGAAGGTTTTGTTATTGAAGGCGATATCAATGTCGCCGTAAAAGGCCACCTCGCACTCTATTCGATTGTGAATGGCCGAATGAATTACGGTGTCTTTGCATCGCAAGCACAAGAGTATGGGCTTGGGGAGAATTATGTTCCCAGCCCACGAAAGCCACAGGACGCCTTTGCTAAGTCAAAGGATATCTTGCAGGACACGACTGTCCCGACCCTCGATACTCTCGAAGGGTGGGACGGAGCGGTCCAGCGCAAGGTGATTGTGAAACCCCTCAAGCGAGGAAGCGAATATGCGGTTAGCATCGAACTATCGGGACGTTCTCGCGGACGTCGCCACCGTTCGGTGCAAAATCTATTCCGCATCTCGTTCGACCCGCCCGAGGGAGTTGATCCAAACAGTATCATTGACCAATATCGACGCTCCTTTTGGGAGGAAGATGTTGAGGCCCCTGATATGGCGCAACTTCGTTCTTGTGTTACGATGGAAACTTATTGGGAGGACCAAGTTATCGATGACCCCGCGCTACTCGTGCGGCTACAGTCGATGGTCCTTGACGAATTCATTAACATCGCAACTAGCATCGATTCAACGATGCTCCGAAACGACGTGAGGTCCACCCTCATTAGTCTCGGTGGCTTGCCGTTCAAGAGTGGTTCGGGTGCTTGGTTTATTCCGTCTTATACGGATGACCATGCTCACCTTGAAACCCTCAACAACTACTCCCGATTGTTGGAGTATTACGGCAACGCAAATGCACTCTCCGGCTCTCGTAGCGCGGAGACGTGGCTCGACGCAGACGGGCAACCGCGAAAGTGGTTCCGTCAGCGAACGAACCTACGGATTATGGGTTATATCGACAACGAGCGACAACTAGGATACATCCGAGATGATATCCAAAACGCTCTTTCATTGGAAATTGCTGAGTTCCAGGAGAAACTCCTGAACGTTGCAAAGAATTTCAATGAGGACAAGGTGGAAGCATTCGATGATAAGTTGAATGCGCTGGACACCGAGAAATCGGATTTGAAGGATAGACTATCTAATCTATCTGCACTAGTAGGCGATATTGATATCCCTACTGATCCTTTTTCGGATATCGCTACTGAATTCGAGGGACGACTCGGAGTCATTGGTGAAGCCAGCGACTCCGTTACCGCGCGCCTGCGCGGTCTTATGTCCTTGGACGATTGAATCCAAATCGGCATCTTAGATATCCCCTACTTTGAACGGGGAACAAACCAAAGAAAAGAGGTGAAAAATATGAGTGAAGAGGTCAAGACCGAATCCCGTAAAATCGTCCCCGATTCTAAGTTTGTTATGACCTGGCAAAAGGCCAGCAGCGCTGACGAAGTCGCTAAGGAATTGAACCTTAAGCGTGCTTCGGTGAACGCTCGGGCGTGCAGCCTTCGTGAGAAGGGTGTCCGCTTGAAGAAGTTCCCCCGCGCTCCTGCCTTTGGTCGTCAACCGCGTGACGATAGTTACTATGCGGACTTGATGGCTCTTGCCGAGCAGCATGGCGATCTTTGTCCCGAGGACGAGATGCCTAGCGCGTCTGACAAACCCGAAGAGTCGAAGGAGTGAACTATTTGTTCGCTTCTTACGGACAAAGATACCAACCTTTTTGGTGTCGGTAGCGAATATTTTCGCTACCCTTTAGGAGAGTAAATATTCTGAGGCGAAAGCCTATGACGATCTCGCATCACGGAACACGTTGATAGAGAGATAGTTCCCGCAAGTATGCACCCCATCGACTCTTAACGATTCTAAATAGTATTGCGCCTAACGGTTACTATGCTACAATTTAGAAGCGGCATACGCCTTCGTTAAAGTCGTCGCGTGCATACACGCCGGAACAATCTCGCTATCAATGTGTTCCGTTCGCTCGGCCACCGCCGATAGCAAGTGCATGTCGAAGTGACCCCCGCCTTAGTTCCGCCATACGGCGAAACGCGGCTGGGTCACCGTTCGAGATGCACATAGAGCGCCCACAACATCGGACGCGCTTCTTGCCAGATCCAAGATGACCTGGAAAAGTCTGACTATAAGGCCATTCGGCCTTAGAAGGACAGTGGAAATTTCATTTCCACCACGTCATCTTCGATCCACGCAAGAAGACCGCCGAGGTTGCCGGCTGAGCGAAGATAGCGCGAGCCTATTTTCACTCTCCATAGAAAGAGTAAACGAAACTGAGGACGATTTGTCCTGTGACGTATTCACCCCGCACGCTTGTAGCGCGGACGATTCGCATCATCTTATTCTCGAAAACAATACGAAATATTCCTTCGCGAATTTCCGAAACATCATCGCTACTTACAATTTTTGAGATCATCATTTGATAAGCCAGCCTGACAAAAGCCTATTTCTAAAGAAATAGACTAGAGCGCGATACCGCGTTCTAACGAAGGCTTGTCAGATGATGACTAAAAAATTGTAAGTCGCTCGATATTTCCAAAATTCACTCGAAATATTTCGTATTCTTCCCTCGAATAAGATGCTGCCAGCATGGCTGCTAGGATCGACACGCTACGCTAGTGGGTGTCATGTTCTCTTTCGCAGATGAGTAAACTCCCATTTGGGAGCATCAAATAAATAATGCCTTCATGATTGAAATTAGAGAAAATGATCAGTTTTCGATAATATTCATGACTTTAGGCTAAGGAGGTCGACCCATTTGGCCGATTTGCCTGGTATTGTTTTGAATACCGCCCTCCCTAGAAGAGTAAAGCGACTGAGCGAAAGCGATGACGTGTGCCCTAAGCCATTCACGGCTAGATAAACAACGAGTTGAACGCATTCGCGAAACAACTCTAAACACGCGCGCGTTGGCTGTGAAGTTTCACACAAACGCTCCCTTTCTGGACGAGGTCCAGAATTTTTGGTCCTTACGATGCTCATAGAGCCACCTCGGCTGAGCACATAGCGGACCTTCAAACCGGGGCTAGAATTATCGCTCATTTCATCTTAACTTGGAAACTGTGGAGTTCCCAAGTTACCACTACGTTAGACGAAATACTTGATAATTCTTTATGTGAAACTTCACATCCCTTCGCGCACGCGGCACGCTGTTTTTCTCTTCACAGATGGAGAGTGATTTATTCACACCTGATGAGTTGGCTTACGATTTATGGAATGGTAAGTTGCTCGATTATCAATTTGAAACCAACAAGCGTTGGTTAAACGAAGTTTTCCGAGTGCTCAAAATCGGAGGCGTTTGGGGATACCCGGACGCCAAAAGAGCATTCAAGAAAATTAACGACATTCACTTTGTCGAGGCTGAATACCAGCCTCCTGAGTGAGTCTTAGAGGAATGAGTATAACTGAGGGGGCTTATCCCCTGTGACGAACCCCAACTACGTCGGGGCTGCGGAAACCACTTTGCACACGATCGAAGATCACTTGAGGATCCACCTAAGTAGCAAACCCTACGGGACGTGGTCAAAGACCACTTTTGCTACTCTTGGGGATCATCACCCTACGGGACGTGATCGAATGATCGTTAAACCTGATCTATCATCCCAGGCGGAATGATAGATCACTTTACGAAGATGGGCTACGCCAGGCGCTTTGCGCCTTGGTTTCCGCATTGATGCCTTTCCTCACCAGATGAGTTACCAAACATCAGAAACAAGATGTAAGGGCGTAAAGCCCGATGGTAAGCGTTGCAAACTTACAACGCCGCCAGGTGAATACCTGTGTGAGCACCACGACACCGATTTGAACTCGCTTTTCCGTAATCCGGAGAGGTGTGTTGAGATTATGTCGGGTCGCTACCCGAAGATTCACCATCCCGCTTGCGACCGAAAGGGCGTAAACGATTGCGATTGCCCCGACTATTCGAGGGGCGCTCAAGTGATGAAAACGGTGCGGAAAGCGATTAGCGACTCCGCAAACCAATTACCACTTTATCGCAGATTGAACAAACTAAGAATGCGTTTGAAGGTCAAGAAAATTCGAAAATACTACAACGGTATTTCCGAAGAAGACCTTTGGTTGCCGACCAAACCAGGTTGGCGACAATTTCGTTTCTTCGTTTGGGATGATCGACAAGGACGAGTTGTCGTTCGTGTTATCAAGGATAACATGAAAGATAAAGCAACTCTCTTGGGATGGTTACGAAAACTAGCCCCGCTACACGTTTACTATACGACGAGTGCGTGGCTGAATCCTCAAGGTATCGGTCCAGACCCCTACGGAAGAAAGGGTCGTAAGAAATTCAAGGACAAGGGTTGGTCATTCAAGATGAAGACCTACCATAACTGCTTTCTTTGGCAGGAATTGTATTTCGATGTGGATTATTGTAACGCCGATTACAACGAGGGGGCTAAGACTCTAGGAATGCTAGCGGATCAACTACCTATTGTTGATTCAACACTAACTCCTAGTATGTGTATATCCCCTAGAGATGAACTAACTATCGTATTTTCAGGTGGAAAAGGATTCCACTTGATTGACCGGGAATGGAGAATGAGCCGGGTTATCGAAAATCTAGACGGTGAAGCGCAAGAATACATGAAGTTGCGCTACGGACGTCCGGAAGAAAAGCAAGACGTGGAAAAGGAATTGAAAACGAATTTGGTCGATGCTGTCCGCAAGGCGGGCGTGTTGATTGACTACGACGTTACTCCTGACCCACGCCGAATTATTCGACTACCTGGAACCGTTCACGGAAAGACGCTAAGAGTCTGCAAGATCATATCTTGGGACGACTTAGATTACGACGACGATGGTAACATCATCGGTTATTCGCCTGACGAACCTGTCGGCTGAATTTTAGAAGAGTGTGGTCAAAAAATAGTCCTCCCGTTCCGGGTGGCGCTTGGTGTGCAACTATGCCATGACCCCTCTTCACCTAGATGAGTGAAAATAATCACAATCCTTGGCAGCAAGCCGAGGCGTGGGAAGGAAAATGTCAGCGTTGCGGCGAAGAATCCGTTTGGCACACGATGAGTTGGTTTAACACCGAACTCATTTGTGATCCATGCGATAAAGCGGAGTGGGTTCATCCCGACTTCGCCTTCGTAAAGCAAGTTGACTTCTTATATCTGACTAAAAAGCGCGAATACAATTATCCTGGCCCTGGATGGCCGGGAGTTGACGGGCGCTTGAGTGAAGAGTTGAAAACGGCTCTTCAAGAAGAATTGGAGTTTGAATGGGGCGAGGAAGAATGAAACGATTTCTCCCTGGCTTCGTCAAGCCCAAACGTAATGACAATTCGCTAGCCGTGGCCTCGATGAAAGCCATGCGCGGACGTTTAGAATACGTCGAAAAGCAAATGCAAGCCATTGAAACCGCTTTAGATGAAATAAAGTCGGTTCATAATGGCCTATTGAAAGCAATCGATCGTATCGTCGAAGACGAATTGTGAATTTTAGAAGAGTGGGACAAAAAATAGGGAAGATATCTTCTCTGGGTGGGCACCTATGCCATGTCCCACTCTTCACCTAGATGGAAGATTTGTTCTATTGTGGTGAGGAAGTAATTGCTACAGGACGCGACGGAAAAGGTCCGTTTGTTCCTCCTAAGCGTTACCGAACTCAAACTTTTAGACGTTTCAAAACTCATGATGAAATGCCCCCTGGTGATGACGAAATAATCTATGATGTGCCTAGTGGGTGGAATCACAGTATGGACCCACTATTAGGAAAGAAAATTTCTGATACCGTCAGTTTTACGGAATACCAATTCTTATACATTAAGGATGATGTGGTTTATAGCGGAAAAATGCCTACCGACTCCATTAGTGTCGGTTGGTGGACTCTTTCTGAAGAAATGACTATTATCGATACGGAGAAAGTCTTAATCGAAGATGAGGATTGAAGATCTTAGATGAGTAAAATTGGAATTTACGTTGATGGCTCCGCGCCAATTAATGTCGCTACCGCAGATAATCCCGCAGGTTGGGGTCTAGTGGTAGTGCAAGACGTGGTCCCGCATGAAGGCGGGAATGCTATACTCGCAAGATACGGCCCTGTGCTTACAGATCCAACATACATCGGTTATATCGGTGCAGAAGTTGGTTCTAACAACACGGCTGAACTCTCAGCGATTTTCCACGCACTTGTGGAGATGGCTAATGTGGCCTCAACGGAAGACGAAATTACAATTTACGGCGACTCCCAATATGCAGGTATGCTTGCAAACGGGAGTTGGAAACCGAAGGCGAACAAAACGTTAGTGAAGATGATCCGAAAAGAATGGCAGCGACGCCAGGAACAAGGATACAATTTCACATGGGCGCATGTTCGCGCACATTCGGAAAACAAATGGAATGATATGGCCGACGAATACGCCAACGAAGGCGCGTTGATGGACCAATCGTTGCCCGATCTCACGGTAAAACTGTGAGCATTTTAGAAGAGTGTGGTCAAAAAATAGGATGTATCGCCTACATTTTGTCACTAGGCACCTATGCCGTGACCCCTCTTCACCTAGATGAAGAACCCGTTTGAAGAAGCGAAACCCGAATTACCTGAAACATTGAAGGTAATGTCGGAAATCGCTGCGGAACTTTTGGACGATCCGGTGAAGTTTTTCACTGCGAAAGGAATTGAAATGGACATTGAAGACCATTTGACTTGCAAGCCTGGTCATTGTCATGCTTTCGGCGTTATGCTTCTTGTATATACGCACCCGAAATATGATGACTACGCAGTTGCAATCGAGACTAAGCCAAAAATGGATACTCTCGGTCATGTCTTGGTTTACAAACACGGTGACCCGTGCTGTCCTGTTTTCAAATTAGAGGCGTTAAGCCAAGAAATTTACGACCAAATCTAGGTCGTGTTTAGAAGAGTGTGGTCAAAAAATAGGCCAGAAAACGATTCATGGTTCTCATGCTCTAATCGGCCTGGAGCGGGCATAGAGCACCTATGCCATGACCCCTCTTCACCTATAGATGAGTTCAAATATGGATATCCCTGCGGCGAGTCAAGGTGGTAATGTGTTTACCTATGACCGAAGTTGGGTTGAAATTGAAGAAATGATTCAGCGAGCGGAAGAGCGCCAGCAAGGCTGGCGCATCTTTTACAACGAGTGCAAAGAGCACCGGGACCAAGACGGTATGAAAGAGGCCGCTCGCAATCACAAAGCCTTGGAGGGCGTTATCAAGACGCTCCGTTGGGTTTGTGGAGAAGAGGGCATTCGTGACCCTCTCAACTGATTTAGATGAGTAACCAACTTGTGAGGTTGGGAGTCGACGGTGACGCATTGAAGCCAGAATATCCGGTAATCGAGGGGCATATTATCCCTGAGATGAACGGTGAAATTGACTACGACGCCGGCGACCTCAACCGATATGAATTGAATTACTTCGCACTTAACCGTGCGAGGATTTTGGCACTTTTTGGTGCCGGGATTGTTGATGCTAAGGAAACTTTGTCCCGCATCTTCCAACTAGATTCATCCCGTATGGATGATGATTTCGGGGATGATTCGAAAATGGAAGTAACGGATGATAATGTTCTAAGCGTCATTCAAGCCACATCGGAGATTACAGCGATGCTACAAGAGCACGCTTCTCTAGAGTGGCTAAAGCCCTTTGTCGATTGGAATGGAAAGGCGACTGTGAAGCAAACAAAGAATTTCGGAGGCTACCTAAAAGTAGCGGTCGGAATCATGAGTGACGAGCCGGTCCGGATTATATCGGACGAACAACTCGTATTCTATGCTAGTCTAGCCGATTTCCTTCTAAACTCCGATAATGGGGTAGGGTTCAGTTAACCCGCTTAGGAGAGAGTAAAGTGAAAATTACTGCTACCATTGAGATCACCGTTGATGAGGTGATCGCCATTTTGAAAGGGACGCAACCCTCCCAGGCCAAGAAGCCTTCCGTGAATGTGGAAGTGCGAACGGCCAACAAGGAGGCGGCGCAAAAGCGAGCGGAGCAACTCCGTGCGAAGCGTGATCGTATGGCTCACGCCCGCGCGGTTCGAGCCGCTAAGCGAGCCGAGAAAATGTCCGAAAAAAACAAGGCTGAGCCTGCAAAGGCCGAGCCTGCAAAGAGCGAAAGAAAGAAGCGCAGCACGAAGCCGCGAACGTTCACAAAATGGACGCCTTCGCAAGAATCGTGGCTCTTGGATGCGATGAAGGGGCGTGCCCCTACTTCGGTATCCAAAGAGATCGCCAAAGCGTTCCAGCAACGCTTCGGCTTCGAGCGAAGCCTCAAGTCGCTTTCCATGAAGTCACAGGAACTTCATGGACTTCGCGACAAGTATCGCTTCAAGAAAAAGTGAGGGCTTGAGCCTTCATATAAGGTCAACAATGTTGGCCCCTTAGATGAGTGAGATTATCAGCAAAGAAGTGGCCGTCAATGTGACGGTCCCAAAATCTATTTTCATCAGTTGGGATGAGTTTACTGAAGAAGACACCGGACAACTTGGTTCGGTTATGGGCTACTATTTGTCAGCCATTCACGACGGAATGTCCACCTGGTTTCACGACCGCGAATTGGAGGGAATTATTGAACCTCCTTTCGTTCATGGTGACTATTCCGAAATCGAGGATGCTTACCAGACTATCATCGATAAGTCTGGCACGGAGAAGTTGAAAGATCGAAACTTCGTTTTCGACGTTCTTGACACCCGTGCCCGTCACGATGATGATGCTGCGGAGCAATCCGACGTGAACATTCGAATGCTCGAAGCATTCGGATATCCCGAAACATTGGAGGAACTAACTGAGCAAATTCGTTTGCATTTCTATGCAGACGAAGATTACTCGTATCTCGGAGCCAAAGATTGGTTCTATGAGCCTTACTTGGAAATTTTTGTTGAATTACTGAATACGGAATGGTTTGAAAGTTCATTTTATGAAACCGTTTCCCGTATCGTTCAAACGAAACTAAGAGAGGCTATTCCGTATATCGGACATACTGCTCTAGCATATATCGAAAATATGTTTGGAGAGGTTACCAATATCGAGGTTACTTCGAGAGGAATAAACGTCGTGTTTGAATTTCACGACTAAGTTGGTCCTAATTTAGAAGAGTGTGGTCAAAAAATAGAAATGACCGACTAATTTAGTTGTGTAATTTCTCCATAGTGCATCTATGCCATGACCCCTCTTCACCTAGATGAGTAAAATTGAAGACGAAGTTTGTGAAGAAATCCAAGCGCGTGCCGAGCGTGGCCTCAACAAGTATGGGGTTACGATGGAGCGCGGAGATTTGAACACACGCGAATGGCTTCAGCACCTTTTAGAGGAACTTCTTGACGCAGCCGTTTACGTTAAGCGATTGCAAAAGGAGTATGATGAACTCGTGGAAGGACTAGAACAAGTCCAGGGCTTACTTGAAACCCTACAATCTAGACTACCGGAAGATGAATGAAGCAACTCATATTTAGATGGATGGAGAAAATCCAAAGGAAGTGGTTTTGGCTACTATCATGGCAGCAGTTGACAATGATCGAATCGCTAGAGATTTGCGTCTTGTTTACGACATGATTGAAAAGGAGGGTGATACGAGTAAAGAAGGGTTACTCGGCAAAATGTCCGAGGAACTCACCCAAATGATCGTTGAAGGCCCCCTTGCATCCGATTTTATCGGAAACTTCGAGGGAGACGAAGACGCGCTTAAAGAGCGATTGGAAGACCTAGTGAAAGAGGTGACCGCATTCTTGTGGCTTCATCGAATTCATATAAATGTCCAGCGCTACGCGCAAACGGTGAATGCACTTGAGCAGGTTTTCCGGCTCAAGCAAGAAATGGACCGTGTTTCTGACTTCCAAGATGATAACGCTTGAGCCAAGCCATACTTAGATGCTAGAGGAAGGTATCATCTATGCCCTTATTATTGGGCTATTTTGTTTTGGGATTTTTCAAATGATAAGTGTCCGTAAGATGGAACACACGCTAGAGTGTGTCCACAATATGATGCACGATACGATGGAGGTTATGTTTTCGGGCGATGTTATCGTCCACGATAACCGCGTCGTTCCTCACATGGAATCAAATCCCGCCGTCGCAAATGACGATGTTATTCAAGCCTGGGATGAGTCTTGAATACTTAGAGAGTAAAACAATCTGAGGGCAAGTGCCCTATGACGATCGCACCAACAACGGTGCTCGGTCGAATAACTAAGACAGACGAAGGCGACAGCCTTATTCTCCTGTTTGGACGCACCTAATGTTGGTGCGTAAAATCGGATTCATAATATTCCCAAGAAGAATTAATCATCGACGAACTTCCTTCGAAGGACGTCGAAGATTTATTGATGAATCGATGTTCTTTTCGGGTTCGATTACGAATGGTATCTCCTACCATACAAGTTAGGGGACCTGATATTGATTACAATGATATTACGAAAACAGGATTTCAGTCACAGACATTGTGAAATGATTAGTTCCTTGCGGAATAAAACACGTCGAATCTGACAAAGATGTAGTCAAACGCTGTGGATTAGTTCCGGATGCGTGGTTATTCAACGAAACACCCTCACCAAAAGCAGTTTGTGTAAACGCACCAATCTCGGCTACATGTTTAGTTGACATGTTACCAGGGAATGGTCCATTATACATAAGCGTGCTGGTGAAACTTCGTTTTGGAACTTCTAGGACGACTTACCTAAAATTTCTTCCAAACTTGTCGAACGCATATGCGATGGCACGCGGAAAAGATGGTAATTCAAACCGTCGGCAAAATGACTCCCGTTTTGAAACGGGAGGTCGCGGCGCGGCGGTAAACCGCCTAGAATTTCAAAACGGGAGTGCTCATGTTTGCTCTCACAGATGAGTGATCTAAAAATTAGAATTATTGATTCCAGATGCCGACTACAAGGAAGCGTTAGCCAGGACGACTCGTGCGTATATTGCGGGTCGCCTACCGTGGCTTACGTTTGGTGTAAGCGACACATGATGGAAATGGTTCTTATCAAGCGCGCCATTCAAAACGCGCAATATATCCCGATTATGCATGTCGAGAAACCGGAGGATGAAGAGGATGAAGAGGAAGTAATGACTTGCTCTTGTATGCCTGGAATGTATCCTTCGGCTTCGTGCATTAACGAAAGTCATCGTGGCTTGGCCGCTGAAAATGCGGCACGGGAAGAAGAGAACTAATCTCATTTTAGATGGATCCCAATTATGATTGGAATTTTGATGAAAACGGAGTGCCTATCGGATTGATTGGTGCTTTCGGAAAGCGTTTGCCGAAAGAGGTCCGCTTGGACCGCATGGGCCAAATTAACGAGAAAGTTAGCGCTGCTGTTGAGGAATTTATCCAAGATAGCAAGAAGGCTACTGCCAAGTTGAACAAGGCTCTTCCCTCCGACGAGGGTGAGCGAGCATACGCGAAGTCTTTCCTGTATTACCAGGTGCATTTGCACCAAGAGGCTACAGGGGAGCAAGTAACATTTGTCGAACCAGGTAAAATCAGTGATTCCTGGTCCGGTAAGGATGTTATGACGGCTGCTGAGTTAGCAGTTTCGGAACATCGGTCGCTTGGCGCTAAGTATAGCGCCTACGATGGTGGCCTTCGTGAAGACGATTTGAATCGAGCATTCATTGTGAATGCGTGCGAAAACTACGTTTTGCAGACTCTTGAAAAAGTCAAGAATCGCAACGCGCTTCGTGTTACGCCGCTCGATTTGTGGAATCACGTCAAGGTTGAACTAGACTACGTTCCGGAAGGTTGGTTTGAAATGCTTATCCCTATCCTCATCGAGGATGGGTGGGTTCTTTTCAACAACGACCTTGGGGAGACTTGTATGCTCCCATATGGCTCAAACGTCCCCGGCTATGATCCCGACCTTGGTGTCGAGCATCCGGCCTGGGCAAGAAGTCATAGCATCCCGTGGCCTCAGTGAATTCTGAGGCGACTTTAGATGGTTAAGAAGAAAACTTCTGGACTAAGGGTTTGCATCGCCGCTGATTGTGGCGAAAGGTTGTCGCGTGGTGGACAAGCGAGGTATGCGAAGCAATACTGCGAACGCCACCTACAACTAATGAATCAACTGAGGCGTGTGCGTGAGCCATGCCGAATTGTGGGATGCAAAAACCCTGCTCATGAAGATGGCTATTGCGATACTGATCGTCCTTTCGAGGGCGACTTTGTTCCTTTCCGGGAGGATTGGCTAACGGGCGACGGGAAAATCGGAAAGAATACTTTCGATTGTCCCTATACCGGGCTAAAGCCTCCGGCTGGAGCATATCGTATGCAATCTATCACTGACGATATCGAAAAGATTCGTCAGTATTTGAATGGGGATTCACAGTAATCCCACTTAGGAGAGTGTGGTCAAAAATAGAGAGTGGAGGTTGCTCCCCAACTTCCGCTGGTTTGCAGGTGGACTCTATACCATGACCCCTCTCCACTTAGATGAGCGAAATCAGCGAATCAGATTTTGAAAATATGGAGCGCGAAGTGCGTGAAAACATAACCTTGATCATGACCCCTGAAGTAAACGAGGACGACTTGTCCACGGGACTCTTTTGGGTGTATACGGTCGGGATGCGAGTGCATTATGATCTCCAAGAAATGGAGATGCGCGATGTTCCTGGTATGTTTATTCGTAGCGCTTCAAAAGCGATTAACGAAATCGCAGCATATCGAGTATTGAATCGAGATAACCCCATTTTGGTCGGCCAGTCAATCGTCTGGACCTGTGGAGATATCTTGGTGGAGCAAGGAGAAGATTGGGACGGACGGTTCGCTTGGACCGCCGACGAAATGCTACGGCTTACTTCCCGTGTTACCGATATTACGCCTGGTCCGGATTGTGTTCCGGATGAGGCTTGAATACTCTAAAATATTCTTCCCCTCTAGGGGAATTTAGATGGGAAACTACCTAGGAGTATTATTCATCTTAGGTGTGTTGTTCTTTCTTGCCGTAGCGGCGGAAAGGATGACGCGAGATTGACCTATAATGGTCATAAAAAACGTGATACTGCGAGCCTGCACTACCTTTATAGTGCCGACTTGGATGGTTCATTTTAGGAGGTAAATATTATGTCAGCAGACGATACCCAAACATCTTTGGACGACTTCCTCGCAGAAGTCCGAGAACAGGAAAAGACCACGCATGGAAGCGGCGAATACGAACAACGTGAAACCTTGAAGGCGGACCGTAACGTGCTTTACCGTAACTATATCCTTGAGCGATTTAACCGTCGCGAAGAGGGTCAATATGGTCCTTCAACTGCTCTCAACATGACTTCGCCCGAGGGTGAAAAAGTCGTCATGTGGGTCGGCGGATATGAGGAAAACCACTTCAACGCTTTCATTGAGCGTTGCAAGAGCGAAGGTCACGACCTTCCTCTCAAGGTTTCCTTCGCCCGCACGCAACAGACTTCGGAGAAGTCTGGACGCACCTACAACAAACTGAACATCAAGTTGGAAGATTCCGGCGAAGATGTTCAAATTGAATTGGACAACCTTTGAGGTCGTCCTTTCTTAGATGGTCGAAGACCCGTTTTATTCAGGCAAAGAAACGGAGGAAACTCCGAAGATTTGCTCGATATGTGGCGATCAATATGACGGATGGGGCAATAATGCCCAACCACTTAATGATGGCCGATGTTGCAACGATTGTAACGCTACAAAGGTCATCGCCGCGCGGCTATTAGTAATGATGAGTCGCGGGTGATGACCTTTTTTTTATAGATGAGTGAAGATCCATTTTACTGTGGAGAAACCTTTGAAAAAGTCGAGGAAGTTATTCCTCGCGACAAAATTTGGAGAGTCAAAACCGAAGAAGAATTCAGGAAAGCCCATGACTTGGATTATGGAATGCCTAGAGGATGGAATGCTGAAGGTATGATGAGTTTCTTGTATGGGAAACCGTTAGATGAAATCTTCAAAGTCAAAAGTAACGAACAAAGTCTTGAAGAAGTAAAGAAACGCCTTACTGCTAAGAAAGGAGCCGCGATTCGCTCGATTGTTGGTGAACAATACTACGAAGTCTATCGTAGTGGTTCGCGTCAATATTGGTCTTTAAGCGACAAGGACTTTATCTTTGACTACCCGGTTTGAAATCCAATGACTTAGATGAGTATGATTTATGTTGACGTTTGTTCCGTTTGCGGAAAGCGTCGTAAAGTATGGTCAAACGAGGGAGGGCGTGTGGTTTGCAAAGCCTGCGCAGATTTCCCGCCTTAGATGAGTGAAAATACGAATCAATTTTTTGAGCAAGGCAAGGCATTCGCACGAATGTCCTTGGGGATGGCTAAGGAGCAAGTGATGGACGGATTGAATCCCAACATCGCACTTATCGCTTCTCGCAAAATCCCAAGCGTTGCTTTCATGCCAGGCGATATTGTCGGTCCCGCCATGTCTTTTGACGGGGAAACCGGAGAAATGATTGCCGAGTATGAAACATCGAAAGAAGAGTTGATTGAAGAAACCATGAGAGGGGACTTTGACGAGGAAAATGCTTCCGTAGTCATTCCCGTTCCGTTCATGAATGACAAGCCTATGTGGTGGATGACGATTGGAATGAGCGCTCGCGTGATGGAAGCAAAATTCATTTCCATCATCGCTGACGCCTGGACTTCGAAAGAACCTGAAAAGTATGACCGTCCTTCGGACGATCCAAACCGAGGGGAAATCGTTAACGTCCTAACCCTATTCTTCAACGAAGAAATGGGACTAGTCGCCGCACACTCGTTGGCTCATGAATACTCTCGCGACGAAGATGGTAACCCCGTCTTCGAGGAAGAGATCATGGATAACTTCGAACAACGCGAAGATGACAAGCCCCTCTCACGATTGGGAGGGCCGATGGTTGACGCCATCGTTTCTTTCTTGAGTTAATCAAGGAGGATTTTAGATGAATTTTACAGAATTGGCATACCGACGAGCACAAAAGTCGGAGTGTAAGTATTCGCATTGTGCGGTTATCTTTGATGGGAAGAAACCCGTTTCGATCGGTCACAACCGTCTTGCAAAGCAAATGATGAAGCGGATTGGTATGCATACCATTCACGCTGAGCATGATGCTTTGCGGAAGTTGAATCCGAAATACGATATCGGCCAATGCGCTATGTATGTTTATCGTTTCAACAATCACGGCAACCCACGGTTTAGCAAACCGTGTGACCGCTGTGTGCGCCGTTTGAAGGCTTCCGGAATCAAGGAAGTTTACTACACGGTAACAATGGACGACAACTCGCTCGAATGGGAGCAATTAGAGTTGTGAGTTCCTTAGATGAGTAACGAAAGTGAAAACAGAACTGAGGTGTGGTTTACTCTAAGGGAGTTTATGGACTTCCTAAGAGGTAAGAACGAACGGTTATACGAAGAAGCCCTTGACTGCGTATCTTCTGCTGTTGCAGAAGAATATGGAGAATGGCTGCATCCTGATTCAGATTGGGATTCGGACGAAGAAAGTGGTGACATGTGCGTTTGTCTTACTAATATAGAACCCACACAATAGACACCAAGCCTCTAAGTGAGGCTTCTTAGATGAGTGACGATCCATTTTACTGTGGAGAAACTTTTGAAAAAGTCGAGGAAGTTATTCCTCGCAAAAAATATTGGAGAATCAAAACTTTTGCTGAGTTTGGTAATCGCCACCCCGAAGGGTGGAATACCAAATACATGAACTATCTTTATGGTCAGGAAATCGATGCCCATATCACTGCTTCATCGAGAGTAGGAGCATCGTTCGTTGACGATACTACCTGGGATTGTCAGGATGTGAGGGTTGAATCAGCAAACGGCGAAAATGGTGGCGTATGGTATATCGAAAAGGAATGGATTACCTATGACTACATGAAAGAAGATTGAAATCCAATAATTTAGATGAAGAGGAAAATTTTGATTCCTACTGAGCACATCATCGAACAATGCAGATTCGCGGCTATGGGTTGCCTAAAAGAGGCGACGAATAGAAACGTATACGATGTTCCGATGTGCCAATTTTGCTATAAAATATGGCTGAATCTAAGGGACGGAACTAGTGCCTTTGATAATATACGACCAGAAAATGATGACTTCTTTTGTGGAGTTTAAGTCTGGTCGGTTTAGATGAGCGATAAAATAAGAGCAGCAAACAAAAAGCGCAAGGGTGTGATTAAAGAATTGATGCGAAAGGTTTCGATTTACGTCGAAGACTTTCACGGAACACCTATTTCAAAATCGGTATGGGAAATACTACGACAACGCGCTATTGATGAAACCGATACAGGGAAACTTCTTCGCCTACCTTTGACGGTAAGGCAAACAGGTTACGCACAAGTAAAGAATGTTTCATTACAAGGCTCCGATGAATTTTACATCATTCCTATTGAGGGCACGCCATTTTACCAACTATCGAGATTGCGATTTGCGCTCGGTATGCTTGGTGAAAATAAAACTGCTACGCTGGTTATCAGCGAAGCCGAGGCTGTGACCTTGAAGGAATTGAACGAAGGGGAAACTGCACAGATTCCCTATCATGAGCGTCTATGACGCATTTAGATGAGTGAAGATCCATTTTATTGTGGACAAACTTTTGAAAAAATTTGGAGATTTAGAACTGAAGAAGAGATGATTCAGGCTCACGGAGATAAATGGGCGGATTCTATTTTGAATCCAGAAGGGGAATATTGTTATCGAGAGGCACCTAGCGGCGCAACTTATGGTTGGGTTGACGCTATGGATTACTTACTAGGAAAACCACTTAGCGAAGTGGATTTTGTAGGGTCAACTGCAAATCCTCGTCCTTGTTCAGTGAGTCGTGAAATGGCTAAACTTGAAAGTTGCACCTATACTATGATCTTTCGAGAATGCGGTAAAAAAACTTGGGCGGTATGTCCAAGAGCAGATATCATTCATGCTCTTCCAGTTTGAATCCAAATTATTTAGATGAGTGGGAGATGCTACAACTGTGGCGAAATCAAACCTTTAGACGGTTATTATGAGTATGCAATTTGTGATGATTGCTACTTCGAGATAATCGATGAGGAAGAGTGATCTTCCTATTTAGATGGAAGATGAAGAATACATCAAACTAGTCACTCAAGCGTGCGCCGATAAAGGGCACGTTTATTCGCTAAACTCTTGCCGAGTTTGCAACGGTGACGACTTAGATGAGTAACAAAGAATGTAAACATCAAAATTACGAGTATCATGATTCAGATATTGAAGATATGTGGTGTCAATGTGGAGCAGGAAAAAGAATCGAGATAATGATTTGTCTTGACTGCGATGCGTTGGGCTTCATTGATGCAGGAAAAAGACCGTGTTCTTGTAATCCCGTTATCAAATGGGAGAAAGCCTCCGAGTGAGGCAACTTAGATGAGTAACGAAAGAATTGACTTGACTAAGGATGGGCTGAGAAAGTCCATACGCGAGCATGAGGAAAGATACCATGAACCAACTATAGAAGATGTGGAAACTATTCTAAGTTGTCTTGAAGGTATTGGCCTACTTGCTGAGTTGAAGAGATGTTATGAAGAGATCGATAGATTGGCTCACACGGAAAGATGTTATCTTCGTGCGATTGAAATATTCGATCCAAAAGGAAAGCATGACGATTTGTCGTATGCAATCCAACAAGCCTTCGATGAGTAAGGCAACTTAGATGAGTATCGAGTATCGAACTCGTTGCGTGGCTTGCCCTTGCCTCGTTCCAAAGGAACGGCCAGGTGCAACTCTATGCGACAATTGTGAAGACATACGAAAACGGTATGTCGAAGATGAAGAAGGGGAGAGCGCTTAGGCGTTCTCCCCTTTTTTTTATCTAACGACTTTGAACAAGTGCCGCCAAAGCAAGGTAGCGTGGTAGCAAATGTTCCCCAGGTTGCAAATCCAAAGTTTCGTCGGCTTCGACGAAAACGGGTTTATCGAGTTTGATTTTGATTAAATCGCTCCCGACAAGTTTGGCAATCTCGTCGAAGATATTCATCGGGTCGTCGAGTTGATCATAACTAATCGTAACGCATGGAAAACCGCTTTTCGGATGGATTGACTTCGGAATGCGAAGAATACGGTGAGCGTCGTAAGTCACGGCGCGGTCGATGATTTTACCATCGAATTCATACGACGTTTTCTTCTTCTTCATGTTGGCGATAATGGAACCCAACCCAACCCCGTGATGCTTCATCACGGCGGCGGATAGCGCGTTGAGCGTTACCTGACCTTTGCCCATGAGCGGGCTTAAGCGTCCTTCTAACACACTTTGCCGAATCTTCGGTTGTGTTAGGAGGGCGCTTATTTTTTTGGCTTGATTTTTTGGTAACTGATAGCCGATGAGGATATCGACGATTTCCTTCTCTTCCTTTCCTTCGGTATCGGCTAGGAGGTCTTCTATGAATGATCTACCTACACCTCTCCATCCCTTAGAGTTAGGACTACTAGTGATGTAGGTTTTCTTCTCCGGAAATAGCATCATGCGGTCGAGTTTCTTACCCTCGATGTATTCAACCAATTCACGGCGCGCCGTCTTCGATAGGTAACGGTATTCGTCACCGAGGACGGTGAGGTGCAAACCCTTGCGTCCTGAAAACTCGATTCGAATATTTTCACGGGGGATGCCGAAGTGACCGACAAGGAACGTATCGATAAGCCGCTTTGTCATGTCGCAAAGGTCGGCAAGTTTCTCGACGTAGTTATCGCCCATGTCGTCTGCGTCGATATCGAAGATGAAGTCGAAACCTTGGAGTGACTTCTTCGCAAACTCCCGCTCCATTGGGTCGAGGTAGTAACCGACCGAGTGGAAGGCCGCGCCTTTCGGGACTTGGGAAAGGTAGCGTTGTAGCGACTCGTTGGTTTCAAAGTAACGATGACGGTCGCGGATTCCTGGGCTACCCCAATCTTGGAAAGCAATTTCCCGGCGCTGAATGTCGGGGATATCAAACTCGATTCCGGAATAGTATTCCTTCACCAATTCGCTAACATGACGTGTTTCGTAGATCATGATATCACCGCTTCTTCGTGATGCCGTTCTTTTGCTCCCACGAGTTTAGAATGACTTCGGCCATTTCGCGGGTAAGCACATCATCCCATTCTTCGAGCGTTGGAACATCTTGGATTGGTAATTGCAAGATGTGGCCCAAGAAGTCATACATGCGCTTCTCGTCTTCTCCAAACTCCTTCACCATGACGTCACGGCAATACTTCACTTGGCCGTCCGAGGCCAAGCCTGGTGCCTTCACCCGCTTAGCCGTAGTGAAGCCATCCATCGGTAGCGAAGCAAAGGGCATGGACGGGGAGTCCGCCTGGTATTGTGGTCGTCGTCGGAGGCTGAGTTTGAAGTCGGGAGAGTCGATCTCCACTTCGTCGTAATCCAATTCCTTGAGTTTCTCGATGACTTCCAAGATATCCATCAAACCACCCCCATGAAATATTCGTCGCCCTTCTTGGTGAGGTCGTTGTTCGGCGCACCTGCGAGAGCGTCAAGGTGGTTCTTCAATTCTTCAAGGTTCATTTCGAAGTCGGGGAGAACCGCTTTGAACGCCTTGAATATCTGCATTAGTTTCATCTTCGGGAATGTGTCGCACTTCGCCCGGTAAAGCAGGTCGAAGTTACGGAGGATATCCGCTCGAATCTTCTCTTCGTCAAATTTGTAGTCTTTGAATGGATTGCTCATCTAACTCACTCCTTCCAAGGGTAATACATGTCGCCTGCTGATGTGAAGCCCTTGCCTTCTCCCATCGCTCCCAAGATTTGCTCAAACTCGTTTAGCGTTGGCTTTCTCCATCCGGAGATAGCCTCGCTCACCGCCTCATGGAGTGCGGCCACTTTGTAGCCCTCGTCCGAGTCGGCCTCGCTGAAGAAGGTCATAATCCCTTCTTCGACGGCACTTCGCAATTCGCGGTCGGCCTTGGAAACACCCGTGGTGAAGAGGCCGGGATCTTGCTCTTCTAGGCTCTCAGCGAGAATGCGCTCGGCGTGCTTGATGTGGTCGAGCGTAGCGACCTCGGCCAATTCGAAGCGAGCAATCGCAAGGGCGAGTCGCCAAAGCGAATTGACTTGGCGGTGCGAACGGAGGTCGTCTGAATCGCCTTCGTGCGAGCGTCGCTTATCGGCGTGCATCTTGGCGATGTATTTCGCCGCCGCCGGCGTGAATAGCGGGTCGATGCTACGGGCAACGGCGAGGTATTTCTGGATGAACGACATGTCGAGGGAATCTTCCTCGGTGTCCTCGGTGGTGCGTTGCGTAACACCCTTGACCATCGATAGTGCGATGTTCTCGTCACGGTCGTAGTCGGGCGTATCTTCGAGAACGAAGATGACGGCAAAGCGTTGGAGCATGGTGAAGTCCAAACCGATTTGGTCGGTGTAAGGAACCATTTCTCCGCGAATCCACTTCTTCTTATTCCCGTTGTTCGGGTTAGCACCTGCGATGACGGGTGCGGCGGTAACGACGCGACCCTTGACGACTTTGTTTACGAAGACTTCACCGCTTTCCATAGCGTTGTTGAAGTCACCGAAGTCCCCTTTGTATAGGTTGAATTCGTCAACCGCGCAGATAGCATCGGGGTGCGTAAGCGCCAAAGCACCAGGCACTAGCGCCCACTTCTTCTTGCCCGTATACATGTCTTCGACTTGATTACATGCCGCCGTCAAACCTGCCTGTGTAGTAACATCGGCTTGGACGAAGCGGCTACCTGGGTGGAGTTTGGAAGCCAATTGTAGTAACTTCGTTTTCGCCGTTCCTGGGTCACCGACAATCAAGATGTGAATCGTTCCACGAGTTTCCGAATACCGATTGAAAGTGCCTCCGCAAGACTGCAAGATGATTGCTTCCTTGATGTGGTCCTCGGCATAGACGCGACCGGCCCAAGCATCCGTGATGATCTTCATGCGCTCGGTGTATTCGTGTTGTGAAACGAATTCCTGGATTTCCTGTCGCTCACCTTCGGTGACGGTGACGTTTGAAATCACATCGCTTCGCTCGGTCACGGACTTGACGAGAATGAATTTGTTTTCCAAGAGCGAACCCTTCGTGACCGGCTCGGTCAAGAGAATGCCGACGATTTCGACACCTTGGCCGGCAACCATAGATTCGGTAAGCGACCCACGGATTTCGACCGTGATGGTTCGGGCTTCGCCGTTGGTCAGCGTTTCCTCTTGGAGCGTTAGCCGTTGCAAAGCGATAGCGTTCGACATGGGCGGAGGCAAACGGAGAAAGTGCTTAGAAGTGCATCCGTTACTTTCGCCATTCTCCATTTCCTCATACTTTCCGCACGAAGGTTCCGGCTTCGACACGGTTCCGATGTAAGGGTCTTGCTCGACGAAGTGGACTTGGCGACAATTCGTATCCTTACACTTCCATGCAATCGAAGTGTAAGTCGTCTTAGGCTCGCTGATTTCGATGATTTGTCCGCGAAGAACAACCAATTGGCCGACGTCGTGAGCCAAATTCAATTGGCTGATTTGTCGGTTGCGGTCACAGGGAACGCCGATGACGTGAAACTCCGGCGGGACGAAGTGGAACGAGTCGACTTCTTGGCGGAACGAATAGTTAGCCACTTGCAAGTATTCTCGTTGTAGTCGTTGGAAGTGGTAGTCCACTTCACCTGGGTAGTGCTTGATGTAATACCCAAGGTCGCGGTAAGCGGCCTTGAATTCGTTGTAGTCAAGGTAGCGAGGCCATCCGACATTAAGCGGTTCTAGGTTGAAGCCTTCGGGTGGCGCAAACGGTAGCACTAGACCTTGCTCAATCATTTCGACGTCGAGGTAACACGTCGGCGGCTCGCCTGGTTCGTGTTGCGTTTGGCTATCGAGCGACAACATGCTTTCCACGCGTCGGCGGTCGCTCATGTCGAAACCATGTTGGCTAGCATGTGCTTCTGCTTCATCGGCTCTCATATCTAGATAGATAGATCGCTCTTCTCTATCGGGTATAGACGCTCTTAGAGCAGAACCCGAATGCCAGATGAGGTAAGCGTGGACCGAGTGCATAATACCCGTGTCCGTGTTATCCCACATCATAACGCGCTGAGCGCCTTCTTCCAATACATCTTCATCGGTCATTGTGTTACCTCCTTTGTTCCAATATACGGTCTAGAACCGAAACGCCATCCGACCTTACCTGCTTCATCACGCAACAGGGGTTCGAACCGCTTAACGGCGGCTTTGTTTTCGATGAATGGGAATTGCTTCCTCGTCATCAAGTCGAGCATGTTCAAACGGCCCGTATGTCCGTTGACCAAGATATTGACCACAAATTCTGCGGCCTCTCGGGAAGGTTCGCTAAACACGGAGGACTCGCTAAACTCGACCTCCATAGCGTGACCTTCCAAGTGATAGAGTGAAGCGTTGCGCTTCAAAACTCCCTTTTGCACTTGAAGCGGGAAGCCCTCATCTGCAAGTGCTTTGATTACACATCGGTCAAAAGTTTGACCGGTAGTATTCGTCGGGACAAGCCCTTCGTCCTTCAATTCGGCAAGCGAGAACGATTTGTTCTCGATTGCGTATTCCTTGACCGCCGGAAGGATATCCTTCCAAGTGGTATTCTTTCGCTGATTGACGGTCAAGCCCGTAGCCATCTTATCGGCTTCCGATAGCGCATCGTAAAGTGCGCGGATTTCGGCGGGCGTGAAGGACAGCGTCATTCCTCCGACTTCTTGAGTTGGTTAATCATCCAAAGAACGGCCTTGCTCGGTGAAATCTCGAAACCGAGATCCTCCGACAATTTCGCTCTCCAATCCTCAAACAAGTCCGCATGGTCCCCTCGCAAATCGAAGGAAACACGTTTCTGGCTCACGGCTTCTCCCACTTCTGGCTCACCTCTCGGAACCGTCCGTTGCCGGTCGGGTATATAGTAGTGCCGTGAGTTGCCGGTGGATTATTAATGTCAACGCTTAAGTAGGAAGTCCGATGGATTCCCCCCAGGTCGAGCGATTATGGATGAAAGCGATCCCAACTACCCCGAAGTCGAAGCCGTTGTAAAATGTAGCGATTGTGGTTCCCGAAATCTTCTCCGGGATACGACCAAGGGGGAAACGTCCTGTGAAGATTGCGGACTCGTCCTTGTTGAAAACGAGATTGACCAAGGTGCCGAGTGGCGTGTGTTCGGTCCGGAAGATCAAAACAAGTCACGCACGGGAGCGCCCATGACCTTGCGTATTCACGACAAGGGCCTTTCAACCGATATTGATTGGCAGAACCGAGACTTCTCCGGTAAAGCGATTGCGAACAAAACCCGTTCCCAAATTTACCGTATGCGTAAATGGCAGACTCGCGCGCGCACGTCCGGGTCAAAGGAAAGAAACCTAGCGCGAGCGCTCCCCGAAATCTCCCGCATCTGTAACAAGATGGGCCTAGGTAATGCCCACGTCGAAGAGGCGGCTATGATTTATCGTCGAGCCGTGGAGGCTGAAATGATTCGTGGACGTAGTATCGATGCTTTAGTTGCTGCGTCAGTCTATGCAGTATGTTGTCAGAATAAACTTGGTCGCACCTTGGAAGAGGTTTGTAAGGAAAGTGGCCTTGGTCGTAAAGAATTAACTCGCACCTACAAGTTGCTTAAGCAGCGACTAAGAATTCGTATGGATATTAACCGTCCAGAAGATTATGTCGAATCATTTTGCTCGAAGTTAGGCTTACCACCTGGGGTTATATCGAAAGTATACGAACTACTGAAGGAAGCGACCGAAAAGGAATTGGTTGATGGGAAGAGTCCTACCGGTGTTGCTGCCGCTTCGATTTATATCGCCTGTCAACTAGAGCGACATATTCGAACTCAACTTGAAATCTCCAATGTTAGCAACGTGACGGAAGTTACGATTCGTAACCGATACAAGGAGTTGATCAAGGCTCTCGGTATCGAATTAGAACCCTGATCATAACGCTGTTAATCGATTTTGCTTATTTCGAGGGTTTCACGACCTAAGAAAATCGCCACTTTTTCTTAGGTCACATCCTGAAACATGTGTTTTCGCAGAAAATGACTTCCAAATCATGACCTAAGAAAATCGCCACTTTTTCTTAGGTGCTTATAAATCGAAATCTCATTGGATATAAAGAGATCCCTCCCGACCTAAGAAAATCCACATTTTCTTAGGTGCGACCTAAGAAAATCATAACTTTTTCTTAGATCGAAAGAAAGTCTTATAACCATATGATAGAAAGACATATAACAACAACGTAATAGAGAAGAGAAGAGAAGAGAAGAGAAGTAAGAAAATCCCCGTTTTTTCTTAGGTGGGGAAAAATAGGCGTTTTCATTCCTCTTCACACATTTCTCGGAGATTCGACATTCCAAGAATGAGAGGGTAATTTAGTCGAAATCGATTAACGCCGTTACATTCGATATCGTAAACGATGTTATTCACTTCGATTGTGAGCAAGTAAACAGGTCGTCGGGTGCGTCCGTTTGCATTGACGACAATAACTTCGTCCACTTTTTGCAGGCGTAGTGCCTTCGCTAATTCAATGTCGATTGACGAACGGTCAGCACCGGTGTCGATCTTAGCGTCGGTTGTAAAACTCCACTCGTATTTCGTATTCGAATAGAGTGTAACAATAGTATGCCCATCTAGGATAGTATCAACCAAACGCTTTCTCGTATTCTTCATCGGGGTCATCTCCAATGTAGTAAAGCGTGCGGAAGTTATCCAACTTGTGAGATTTGAATCCACATACGTCCTCGCCCTTTGAAATAATGGACTTCATTTCATCCTTCACTTTCTTCGACGTTTTAAAGTCAGGGTAAACCTTGCGAGATACCTGGTTGTTCAATACGGCACCGGTTTCTTCGATGTATTCCTTGATCTTACCAACAAGGAACGTAGCCTTGTCAACAATACTTGCGTCGTCGTCAAACTCCTTTTCAACAGGAACCTCTTCGATCCCGTCATCCGAGTCGTTGCCGACAGGCTCTTCCTCGACGACGTCCGAAGTCAAACTTTCCTCGACCTTCTCCGGAGGTGGAGCAGTAAAACCGCTTTTGACGACACGAACGTCGCTCTTATCGAATTCGATTTTTTCATGTTCGAAGTCTTCGCCGTAAATATCGCGATAGTCCACGACGGAGAATACGCTGTCGATTGGCCCTTCCTTTTCACGCTCCAACTTCTCCATTCGTAGCGTAAGGTCTGCGATGACCTTCGACATTTCCATTACTTGGTCCCGCAGACGCAGAACCTCTTCACTCTCTTGACTTTGGAACTTCCCAAAGCCAAGTCTTGACCACGGACTTACCTCATCCATATTGTAACGTAATTTCACTGCATCCTAAAACTTAACTCCAAGACTCCCCTCGGAGAGCCAATGCTGGTCAAGTTGTGGGGATTGTCCTGGCAATCACAAACCAAGTCCGTAATCAACATGCTTGAGGACGCAAATGTCCGCTTCGATTTCATCGACGTCGAGGATACCGACTCTCCGCGAATGGAACAAATCATCGCTTTGACCGGTGACAAGGAACTGCCGCAACTGTTCGTGGAGGGGGTGGCTTACGTTGGAAAACAAGAAATTCGACGATATCTTGGGGCCTGACTTCGCTTGCCGCGATGACCTCTCCCTGCGAGAGTGTCCCGCGTTCGCCGGCGATTATCTTTACAACGACGACACCGGAGCCTACACCTGTTCGCTTTGTTTGGCGAATGTTGGATGGGAAGTTTACGACGACCGTGAATTGTTCGACGAAGAAGACGACATGGATTCCGGTCCGATGGATGAAGACCCCGACTTCGTTCCCGAAGGTGAAAGTATCCAAAGCGATTTCACCCGTGACTTCGATTTGCGTATCAAGCGTGAAGACGCTATCAACGAATTGCTTATCCCCCTAGAACCACTAGATAGTAAGTTAGCAGTTTACCTAGGGAGAAATAGTCGAGAGGTTATCGACACAATCCGCTACCTGGAAGAAACCAACCACGCTTCCTTCCGCGTAGGCACCGACCTCGCTCCGAAGATTATCGCGGTCGCTTCACATATGCGAGGAACGATTCCTTCCCGTCAAACTTTGGAAGGCTTGAAGATCAAACCCGAAACCGTGTTTTCAAAAATCCGTGTGCTACGCACATTACTTTCGCCCGACAAAGACGACCGTATCAAAACCGAATTCGAAGCCATCGGTCGCCTACTAAAGATGCCTGAGTCCCTGGTATTGTCAGCCCACGAAGAATTCGAAAAGTATCGCCCCGTATCTTCGGTGCTTATCCCATACGCACGACACACGGCTTGGTTGTTCGTTATGGGTGAGCGCTACGGATTCAAGATTACGCAGAAGGATTTGATTCGACTATCAAACTCACCGCGTAACGCTACGCGTCAAGCAATCAAAGAATTCCGCGATTTCCTAAGCAATCTTAATAGTGCCAATGTAGATCAACAAGAGCATGACCTCCAAAGAGAGTCCGACGTGGAATGATTTTTCATCCACTCACGGTAAGAAGGCTTGGAACGTATTCTTGAAACTTCACAAGGGCATGTCCCAATCCAAGGTTTCGGAACTATACGGCTTGTTCAAAGACGGCCAATACGAAATCCCAACTGACGCAGTTTCCACAACCGAAGAGGTCGAAGAAACCAAAGCGAAGAAGATGGAAGAAGCCGTCATCAAGTCCAAGTCTGCACCAAAGGTCGATACTACGAAGGAATTGATTGTGGAATACAAAGCCCTCGCTTCCCGACTAACCCGCTTCGGTCGATCAATGACCGCCGAAGTGAAGGCCGAGTCCGAGGCTCGCCTCAAGGAATTGGCCGCACTCACCGCCCCTTCAAACTACAAATGCGAACCCACCGACGGTTGGAAACTGTGGACCGGCCCAAGCCAAGCCTCACTTCTCGTCAACGAAACGAAGCGCGTTGCTTTCCGCGTGTCCCGTTCATGGTGGACCGGAAATTACCAGGGCGCTCGATACGTCAGTTACGAAACCTGTGCCGAGCAAGCAACGCTCGACGGTATCGCTTTCCAATACGAGCGACGCCGCGCACTCGTTCCTCGCCCACCCCTTAGCGGCGTTGAAATCCAACTTCCAATGTCCGCCCGTGATGTTCGCCTCCGAGGGGAATGAATGAGCGACATTAGCGCAGAAGTCGCCGCACTCAAAGCGCAACTCGCGGCACTCACCACCGCCGCCGAAAGCGCAGGCGTCAAACTCGAAGCCAAATCGATTTACGTCGTTTACAATCCCCGACGCCAAGCCCGTTGGTGTAGCAAGATCGATTGTCCCGCACTCGGTCGTAAGACTTCATACGACGTCGTCCGCGAAGTCGACGGCGAAGCGGAAGCCATCATCCAAACCGGCGTGAGCGAAGAAGCATCCCAGGCCGAAGACGTCACGCAACGTGTGAAGCGCGTGAGCGAACCCAAAATCAAGTTTGACGAATTGGGAGTCCTCGGTGCTTTCACCACTAAGAAGAAGGCCATCGACTTCGCTGAAAACTACTTCCGACTCAACCAAGGAAACCTCGGAGATGACGACGATTACGAGTTGCGTATTTCCGAAATCATGGTGACTTCATAAGCACCTAAGAAAATCCGAACTTTTCTTAGGTTTCCTTTAAGTGGGGTATCGCCCTCGCTCCAAATCCCCCTCGCGTGGGGGACGAGGATGAAGCAAAATGAATGTATCAAATCGAATTTTGAGTGACATTACTGTCCACATGAAATACGCCCGCTACGACGCTGAAAAGAACCGCCGTGAGAATTGGGAAGAGTTAGCCGACCGCAACATGAACATGCACATCAAGCGCTACCCTGCGCTTGAATTGGATATCCGAGAAGCATACGAAATGGTGCGCGCGAAGAAGGTTCTTCCTTCGATGCGCTCCATGCAATTCGGTGGGAAGCCCATCGAGTTGTCGCCAAACCGAATCTATAACTGCGCTTACATGCCGGTCGACGATATCCTCGCTTTCAGCGAAACGATGTTCCTTCTCCTTGGAGGAACGGGTGTTGGATACTCGGTGCAAAAGCACCACGTCCGCAACCTCCCCGAAATCCAAAAGCCAAACCCCAACCGCAAGCGCCGATTCCTTATCGGTGACTCCATCGAAGGTTGGGCCGACGCCGTGAAGGCGCTGATGAAGTCTTACTTCGGTGCTCGCAAGTCAACCGTCGAGTTTGACTTCTCCGACATTCGCGAGAAGGGCGCGCTACTGATTACCTCCGGTGGTAAGGCCCCTGGTCCTCAACCGTTGAAGGAAGCCCTGCTCAAAATCGAGGGCCTTTTGTCCAACAAAGAAAACGGTGACAAACTGACACCAATCGAGTGTCACGATATCATGTGTTACATCGCTGATGCTGTGCTTGCAGGTGGTATCCGCCGTGCCGCCATGATCAGTCTATTCTCCGCTGACGACGATAAGATGCTAGCCGCAAAGTCGGGCAATTGGTGGGAATTGAATCCACAACGCGGTCGTGCAAACAACTCCGTAGTGTTGCTCCGCCACCGAATCAAGGAGGAAGAATTCCAAGCAATCTGGCAACGTGTGAAGGATAGCGGCTCCGGTGAGCCGGGCTTTTACTTCACCAACGACAAGGATTGGGGAACCAACCCGTGTTGCGAAATCGCACTACGTCCGTTCCAATTCTGCAACCTCGTTGAAATCAACGCCTCCGATGTTGAGTCGCAAGAAGATTACGAAGCCCGTTGCAAGGCAGGGGCTTTCATCGCCACGCTCCAGGCGGGCTATACGGAATTCCACTACCTTCGCGACGAGTGGCGTGATACAACGGAGAAGGATGCACTCATCGGAGTGTCGATGACGGGTATTGCTTCCGGTGCGGTGTTGGACCTAGATATGGCGAAAGGTGCCGCTATGGTCAAGAACGAAAACGCTCGCGTTGCCGAGATCCTTGGTATCAACCCAGCAGCAAGAACGACGTGCGTA